>Ga0116227_10001592_pt1 | contig 51106 bp, 40 predicted proteins | sample S1TSphgellanicum_FD_89693 | JGI IMG/M metagenome (GOLD analysis project Ga0116227, IMG submission 89693) | Host-associated microbial communities from peat moss isolated from Minnesota, USA - S1T2_Fb - Sphagnum magellanicum MG | ecosystem: Host-associated > Plants > Peat moss > Unclassified...
AAAAAAAAAAACTAACCCAACACTTTATTCACCAATAAAGCACTTCATAAAAGAAAACAACCCCTCCACACACCCAGTGCATTCATCATTCTCTATGAAGTTGATAAAAGCCCCTAATAACCTTATGGCACTCAAATAACCCTAATGTAACTTTTAAAAAATTGAGACTACCGCACATGGTTGTGTCGGTATGGTCAAAATTTTGGTAGACATAATTGTTGAAGGTAGAACTATATTGCAATAATCAAATAGATTAGGATGCATGGGAATAGTGAGTAGGAGTTGTGATGTCTATTTTGGACAAATTATCTGTAGAGGCACATGTGAATGTGTTAGATGAAGTACCATAGTCATACTCACATCCAAAAAATCCAAAGTTGAATCAAACAAGGTACATAATCAATACTAAAGATCATGAATTAGTGGATTCGAAGGTAACAAGATTACTTTCAAGAATTTGTGCATTCTATGAGGAAGAAGGACATGTAGTCATGGATTGTCCTTTTGTGCCTTTTCACATCAAAACTAGCATTGCTTGACATGTGGAGTTACCAAATGTGGTGGTAGCACTAATGGATCAACCACAAGAACAAGAACTAGGAATTTTTATAGTATAAAACATATTGACAGTCATGGAATTAAGAGGCCAATTGAGACCACAAAACAAACAAATTAATCCATCCATTCAGTTCAGGAGCAGAGTACTAAAGGTGTATTCACATCCTGATTCTACACCACAAAAGATACTAATGGGTAACCAAAAAATGGAGAATTGTCAAACTCGAGTCACCTTAGCTTCACCATGAGTGTCAGAAGTGGCGATTGTTGAAATCCGGAAACAACCTATTGGAATAAAGGTTATTCGACAACTTCATTCTGTTATACCAACCATAGGAGTGGAAATTATTGTTATAATCACCACAAATTTTGTCAATAATGGAATACTAATTGGATCTGCAACTAATTTGGGTCATGGATTGAGAGGGGTATTTAGGGGAGACGAGGTGTTCAAGGATAGAGAGCTAAGGAAAGCAAAAAATGCTACTAAATGGGAGGAAGAAAAACAGTTGAAAAAGTCAATGGTGGAGACAATGGAGTGGGCTTGATTAGAAATCTGAAAATATATGTTCACAACATTTCCTACATAACTACGTTTATTATATTTCAAAACAATGTGGTGGATTCCAATTATTCCATGTTGTTGGGAAGACCATGGTTGAGGGATGTTAAGGTGGCACATGATTAGGGGAATAACATTGTTACCATATAAAGGGATGGGACAGTTAGAACAATTATTGTCATCAAGTGTTTGGGAGGTGAAGTAAGAAAACTAAAAGTGTTACTATGCTACAACTATCAAAATGGTATCATAGATGAAAAATATAGCATGTTTGCTCCAGAACCAAAGTTCTTTTCAATAGGAACAATTAGCTTACCTGGAATAATTTGGTCTGTAGAAACCATAAATGTGGAGATCATGGATTCTAGTGACAAAACTAGTAATTCAAAGTTAAAATCAAGGGTACAAATCACAAAACAGAAGACAACTAACAATAGATATGAGCCAAAAGTAGCTTTGGAGGATAAGGTGTATCTTGAAACGCACTATAACCATCAACCAAGGAGTGTTACAATGGATGAAATCCAACAAAAATAAAAGCATAGGAATTGTAAATATTTAGATGGATGTTAATTAAAGACCAATAATTGATGAAGCTCAACCTAAGAACTGATGTAGAACCATAGATGGTGAAGATTAATGCACAATTGGAGATAGGCATAGTGTTGGAAATGGAACAACTGTTGAAGGAGTTCAAAGATGTTTTTGCATGGATGTATAAAAATCTAAAAAGGATTCCACTAAAGTTGGCACAACATATAATTGAACTAGATATTATTATACCACCAGCACATAGGGGCAAATATAGATTGAATCCAAACTATGCTATAATAGTTAAACAAGATATTAATAAATTATTAGCAACAAGATTCATCCAATATGTAAAAAAGATGACATGGTTGTCACCCTTAATAGTAGCACCCAAAAAGAATGGAAAATTGATAATTTGTATGGATTTTAGAAAACTAAATGTAACCACAAAGAAGGATCCATACCCATTACCTTTTACAAATGAAGTTTTGAACATAGTAGTAGGGTATGAAGCATATTCCTTCTTAGATAGGTATTCAAGATACCATCAAATTTCTATAGCTCCAAAAGACATATATAAAATTGCATTTGTTACAAATTGGGGAGCTTTAATTTCATATGGAAATTAATGTCGTTTAGAGTTTAAATGGACTTCCAACATATCAAAAAGCTATTATTAAAGCATTCAAAGAATATCTAGACAATTTTATGAAGATCTTTTGGATCACTTTATAGTGTACTACATGGATAGTCATTTGTAGAAGCTCAAATTATGCTTTCAAAAGTGCAAAGAATATGGCATTAGTTTGATTCTAGACAAATGTGCATTCATGGTATTTTTAGGAATGATCTTGGGTTTTATTGTTTGCAAAGAAGGGAAATTACCAGATCCAAAGAAATGCAAGTAATAGTAAACATGCCACCACCTAAGAAACCACAATAGATTCAAGTATTCAATAGTATGGCACAATTTTATAAATGTTTCATAAAAACTTTTGCTACTATTATGGCACCTATTAGTAAATTGACCATAAAAACAAAGACTTTTCTTTAGACAAAAGAATGTTAGAAGGCTTGGGAGTTGATTAAACAAAAGTATATTGAAGCATTGATATTGATATCAACAAATTGGCAAGTGGAGTTTCATGTTCATACAGATGCATCATTACTATCTGTAGGAGCTATGTTGTTTCAAAATTTGATAGGGAACAATGATCAACTATTGGTGTATGCTTTTAAACTTCTTAATAAAGTGGAACATAATTATAGCACTATAGAAAGAGAGGTTTTAACAACGGCCTTTGTTTTGCACAAGTTTAGACATTATCTATTGGGTAATAAGTCTATTTTATGTAGACCATATGGCATTGGTCTATCTGGTCAACAAACCAAAGGTTTTAGGGAGAGTAGCTAGGTGGTTGCTACTAATTTTAGAATATGACTTCATAGTAGTATATAAGCTAGATAAAACTCATGTAATTACAGATGTTTTTTCAAAACTACTAAACATTATAGAACCCATAGGAGTGCTTGATCAAACCATAGATGCAAGTCTGTTTTACACAAAGCCTGATTGGTTGAATGATGTAAAAGATTTTTTAAGAACAAGACAAATTGAAAGAACATTATTTATACAACAAAAATGGAGACATGTTAAGAAAGTAAAATCTTTCGCATTGAAGAATGGTGAATTGTACATAATGGGCCAAAGCAACAAATTGTGAAGATGTTTGATAATTACAAAAACACAAATGGTGATGAGAGAACTACATGAAAGATCATTAACATGTCATTTTGCAACTGAAATCACATAGAGTGTCGCAACCCTAGCTTTGGGCTCACAACCAAAGCAAGGGCTTACAAAGGTGCGAGCCAAGAGTGAAGCATGAGAGTCACATTTCATGCTCCTAGGAGTGTAGGAAAGTGTGAAGGAATGAACCCACACACTCCCAAGTGGGCTCCCACTTTGGGAGTTGGAGTTTCGATGGACTTCCAAATCTTCAAAGGGAAATTGCAAGGGCCAAAACTTATTAGATTGAAGAGTTCCTTATACCATTGAAAAGACCTTGAAACATAGATGTTTAAAATGAGCTTGCATGATCCATTTGGGTACTTAAAACACAAGTTATGGCCAAAAGAAGGGCCGGGAGTCAAATTGCCAATTTGACTCCTAACCATTAAAAGTCCAAAATTTCGACTTATTTCCTTCCGTGAAGGTGACGTGCCACATACCATTGGAAAGCTCTTAATGAGGGCTACAATGATTAAAACTAACCTTAATCGGAGGTTTTCACACAAAGTCACGGGCCTCCAAAGTTGCGAGAGTCCTAATTTCGAGAATTTTCGGATTCCCAACTTGGGAATCCTGGGACAAAATGACATTTGGGTACATGCCTTGTGGTTAAACATAGAGAATACTATAAGGGGGAAGATGTTGGCTTCCCCCAAGTCCAAAACGTGGTGAGTCTTGTGAATCTTGTGAATCCATGTTTGCCTGTGGTTTATCTGTGCACCAAAAGTGCTCCAACTATGCATTAACCAACTTGTTGTTTAGTTTGTGTAGGTTCGTGTGAATAATTGATTTGCTTGTCACTCGCCTTAGTCCCCATCCCAGAGCTCCAACACGCCCCTCTACCCCCAAAGCGCTATGAACTAGGGAACGTACCTCAATTTTTCATCCTTTCGTTGTTTTCACCTTGGATTCATAATTGAGTCTATCAAGGAGCTTGGGGGTGTGTCATAGAGGAAGATATTGGATGCGAAATATTGGTGGCCAACTATGTACAAAAATGTGAATGATTATTGTAGATCTTATGATGCATGCCAAAAAACAAGAGGATTAATGATTCAAAATCTTGCAAAGCTAGTCACAAGTGTTTTAAAGGAACCGTTTCTAAAATGGGGACTTGATTTTGTGGGGCCAATTAAACCAACAGGCATGTATATAAAAAATAAATACATTTTTGTAGCCATAGATTATATTACTAGAAATGGGTGGAAGCAAAAGCATTGAAAACCAATATTGCAACAGTAATAACAAATTTTTTGTATGAGTGCATATTAATTAGGTTTGGATGTCCTTTAACTATAGTCACAAATCAAGGGGTTCGTTTCATTAATGATGTTATTAAACATTTGATAGATCAATTTCTATTAAAACATGTGAGTTCTATAACCTATTATCCTCAAGGGAATGGGTAGGCTAAGTCTACTAACAAAGTACTTAGGATTTTGTTGACCAAGTTAATTAATGAGAATAGAACATATTGGGATGAACATATGTCAACAATAGTGTTATTTTCATATAGAAATGTATACAAAATAACAACATGGTACACACCATATCAATTAGTGTATGGATTGCATCCATTAATGCCCACAAAATACATAATACTAATTGTTGGTGGTAGTTAGAAAGATAGTACTTCAATGAAAGTTTTGGCTAATAGAGTTTCAAAATTGGAAGATGTAGCAGGCTAAGATGAAAATTATAAAAATTACTATAATTTAGTAGTGGAATAGGACATTATGGAGTTAAGAAAACAATCCAAAGAAGCAATTCAATTTTGGTGATTATGTTCTATGGTTTCCAAATGGAAATAAGTCACACCTATAGGGAAGTTTAATTACTACGAAATGGTTTGGACCATATAAGATATAGTATGTGTTGCCAAATAATATTGTGTTAATGGTGACAATTTAGAAGTTTCAAAATAATCTTGTGCTAGTCAATGTGAATAAGCTCAAGCCATACAAATACATTGGTTGAACATTAGATGTTAGTAATACTGGGAGTAGAGTGGAGGTGGACTTCAAGAGGAGGATTCTAATATAGAGGTGGAAAATGAAGACTATGTAACACATAAACCACAAATGAGGGGCAATGAAGAAGAAAGGATGGAAGATCTTGAGGTTAAAATGATATTGACTCCAGAACTTCAAATGAAGGACAAATCATTGGATGACAACTACAGAAATAAAGAATTGGTGGTTCATTGAAATGGATTATGAAGTATTAAATGAAGAATCTGTGATTCGAAAATTTGAAGTGAATATATTGATGGAGTTAGCCAATTCAGTAGATGTATTAGCACAATTAACATAAGAGGTACAAGGAGAATGACGTAGAGTCAATAAAGCTGACCTAGGAGGACTAAGGATGTAGAATAGTCAAAAGATGATAGATGAGGCATTCATTCACAATGATGAAGTGACATGTTTCCATGTGGCTATACAAGGGACACAAAAAGTGATAATGATGGGCCATCATAATTTCAAGGATAGTGAATTAAGTAAAAGACAATGGGCAACCCAAAAAATAAACAAGATAGGCAAGAAGCTGATGGATGAAAACAAACAAGGTAACCATCGCAAATTGTTTTTATTTGTTACATGAGGTCATGTGTTTTCTCAAAACTATAGTGTTTACAAAAGAATGAATGTGGAGAGTGCAATAAAAAAATTGTAGAAAGTAGCAAAGGAGAAGGAAACATAGAGATTCGAGCATAGACAAAGAAATGAGGTGGAAGGAGAAGCGTTTCAAACAAAAGAAGAAATGTTGAGAAGAAGGGACAAGGCTAGAGTGCTAAATATTTAGTTGTTGGTAGTGAGATTACCACTACATTCACTATCATTCTTGAAGTGTGAGGAAGGGAAGTAATATCATGAGAAAATGCAATTTGCACATTCCATAATTTAGGACATCTATAAGTTAGGACCATATGCAGTAAAGTTTTTGAAAAGATGAAAAGAGGTTGGAGTTCAAGGGAGCAAGGAGCTTCAAGAGCAACATCAGTGGATCTAGTATAAATCTAAAAGTTAGACGAAGAAGAAGGCATGAAACAACAATTTGTGGAAGGACAAGTAGCAACACAAAAGGACACAAAGGAAAAAGAAGTACCCAAAGTGAGAATACAACCACCGAAAGAAGTGTAACCAAACAAAATGGAAATTGACATGGCTGCACTAAGAGCTGCAAATGTGAGGAGGAAAACAACCATGTTGGACAGAGCAACACTGTTGGAAAGAGGTATTCACATTCTGGATCCTGACAGATTCATGTGGATACAAACAAAACAAAATTATGAAAAGCATGTTGAAAGGTTAGGAAATTGGAAAGACATCAATGAAGAGGAAGAATGGGTTGAAAAGGCAAGGCTTATCACTCTATTTTTTAAGAAGTGGGAAGCACTAATTCTAGATATAATGCTGGAATTTCTAAACACTTTTGTAATCAAGAGCACAAATATCTATTTTGGCTACAAAGACAAAGTGTATGTGATTAAGAGAATGTAGAGGATCCAAAAAGGCAAGTCAGTGAAACTATAGCATTCTAGGCCCTATAGAGTTGTAGAATTGAACCCATGAATTCTACTAGAGATCAATGGAATGCGAAGAGTTTGGGTTTACCATACTCGATGAGATACCCTGCAATTATATCTATGAGCTATAAGAGATAGAAGGTGACTTATTTTAGCAATAAGAATGTCATTAGGCTGATGAAAGTAGAGAAAATGAAGAAGGTAGATTAGGTGCAAATTATGTTCAACAATTTGTGCATTGAATTAAATTGGTGGTACAAATATGTCAAGGAGAATAAGGGGGATAAAAAGGACACATATTAATCAACCCTAATCCTAACAAATATTTTTAAGTATTTGTTTTTTTCACAAAAGAACAATCCACAAAAACCATAGACCAAGGTCAAGAAAACCAAAGAAGAGATGCAAGCAACATTAGATAATAAAAGAAAAGTTGTAGCAAAATTTCCAAAAAATGTTCTAAAAAGGAAGAACAGAATTGAAAAAAGTGGAACCTCAAGATTAGGGGTAAAAAACAAGCAGGAGAGCACATAGGCAAGGGCCTAAAAGATGATGAAAGGGAAAGTGTCACCATCTACGATGCCAACATTAGTATAGGCAAGAAAGTAGAATGTTGATGCACCATAAATTTCATCTCCATAAGAGATATAGATGAAAAAGTAAAGGCAAAAGATCAAGAGGGAGCATGATACTAGGTTTCCAAAGGTTGAAGAGCAACCACAAATGGAAGGAGACATATATGAAGAATAGATGGACAACAATGGAAGTCCATAGAATTTGCAATAGCAAAAACAACAACAATAGACACAAGGAGGTCCACATGTTAGTGAATTACAAAAGGAGAGGATGGGAATAGAACTTCCTTTAGTAGTATTCAAACCACCGGAGATATAGGTACCAACCAATAGACTAAGATTTGCAAAAGGACATCCATTTGAATTTGGGCTAGGGAGTAGAATAGTACAAAAGCTGGGATCTTTCAGAGAGGGATCCAAAAATCCCACAACATAGACAAGTACATCAAGTTTTGTGGAAGAGGTAACTGCAGAGGCTATGCAAGCTGATAAAATAGTTAAATTGTTTCAGACCATGGCTATTGTGACTTTGAATATGGGGAATTTGAATCTAAAGGTGAGTAATTTTAAAAACGTATTAGCCATAGAGGAGAAAAAGAAGGCAACATTACAAGAGGAATTGGAGAAGGAAATGAACTTCCAAACACTAGAAGAAAAATAGGTATTTTCAACTAGTCTGTGTGACTAAATTTTAGTCACAATCAACATTTGTGACTAAAATCTCATTCGTCACCTTGGACAAATCACATGCGATATTAATTACAAATGACAAGGGGTATTAGATGAAAGAAAAAATCAACAAATACAAGTTCATCCTTTGACTCCATTGTATATGTATTATCACATGCAACTAGGATGCAATTATTTTGGTCACAATTGAAAACAAATGATGTGTTACCATGTGTATTGATATTTAATTATTTAAAATATAATTATAATTATTATTTTGAAATAACCTAGGACGTTCAATTCAAATGCTTAGATGATATTACATTATAACGCATGGCCCAATGTAAATATGCCACATGGCATTTAAAAATGAATTTTATATCAAATATTAATATTAGGTTGGTAGGTACTTAGGTAGGTACATAGGTCGACCTAGGTGGGTAGGTCAAATTAAATACCTACTTAATTAGGTAGATAAGTAGGTTGGGGAGGTAGGTAGTTTAAAATTATGCAAAATTTATTTTTTTGTTTTGGGTTAAGTCTTTAATTAGTTCATCCCATGTGCACAAATTTCTTAATGTGAAATTGGATGACCACACCCCCTTGTTTATATAATGTTCAAAATAGGAATGAAGAACAAACAATATAGGATAAATTTTGAAGTTGCAGCTTCCTCACAAATTAAATTGCAATTCCAAAACTTTCCTCATACCTTTTGTTCTTAGGTTTTATGTTTATAAACAATTTAAGTACATGGCTCACTAGATAATTAAATAATCATTTAATTAATAATGATTAAATTTAATATATATTTAAAATATAAACTATACACACTATAAATATTAAATATTCATTATCAACTACTTAAATAAATAATAACTTCCTAATATTTAACAAACTAGCTATCTAGTTATTCACAACTTGTCAATACATAACTCATAGATACATAAATAATTAAAATATTTTAAAATATTTTACTTTCAAAAATCTGGTCAATTTCTAATTATGTTACATTATGTACAATGAATTATTGTAATTAATGTTACATTACATTAATGTTACATAATTATGCATACACTATGATTGATTCTTATCTGAAGTAATTACAATGATTTTAAAGTAATGTAACATTAATTATAGTAATTCATTTATATTACTATAAGAATATAATTATATAATATAAAAATAATTTGTAACAATAATTATTTAGTGTAACTTATAATTTATAATTAAATTTATAATTATTTATAAAAGTGATATTATGGATAACACTAGTAGAAAAATGCCTTAAATTTCAATCAATAATTTTTTGAATTCAAATATTAATATTATATTCCCAAAAAAATTCATAATTCAAACTTCAATTTTTAGATCAAATAAGTCTTTTGAATTTAAATAACAAGTTTTAGAATTGAAATATCAATTTTCAGACTCAAATAAAGATATTCAAAAATCAAATGTCCATTTTTAAACTCAATTAATAATTTTCTGAATTGAAATATTCATTTTGAGAATCCAAAATAATAATTCGGAGTTGCAATTTCAACTTTCAAATCAAATAAGATCTTTAAATATAAATATAAATATTTAGAATTGAAATATTAATTTTTAGTATCAAAAATAATAATTAAGAATTCAAATATCAATTTTTAGATCAAATAAGATTTTTTAATTTAAATAGAAAATTTTCAAATTTAAATAATGTTTTAAGGATTTCAAATATCAAGTTTCAAATTCAAAATAATTTTCTAAAGAATTGAAATAATAGTTTTCAGAATTGAACTATAATTTTTCAGATCAATTTTTTTTAATTTTAAAATTTTAAAATTCAGAATTGAATTATTAATTTTTAGATTTAATTTTTTTCAAATTCAAATATTAAAAAATAATTCAAATAAAATATTTAAAAATAAAATATCAATTTTCACGTTCAATTATTTTAATTTAATAATTTAAAAATAAATTTTGATAGCAAATTTCAAAATTGAAACATCAATTTTAATGTTTAAATATAATTTTCATAACTGGAATTATAATTTTAGACTTAAACATATATTTTGAATACAACTAACATTTTAAAAATTCATATTTCAAATTCAAATAATTTTTTAAATTCAAAATGTAATTTTCATATTTGAATAATAAATTTCAGAGTTCAAATATTAATTTTTAGATTCATTATATGAAAAATATACATACATATTCATAATTAATATACACAGAAATACATATTTATGATATATGTAACATATCATAAATATAAATATAATACATACAAAAAAATACACCCCTATGTCATTGTATAATATTTTTAGGATTCAAGTAATTTGGTGACTATTTTGACTAATGGGACATATCAATCTATTAATGGATGAAAATAGACTTAAAAGATGTCTAATAAATAAGATGAATTTTCCAATAGTTACATCATAGTTGTAAGAATGACCAAAATAGTTGAAATTCGATCTTATAGTTGTAAATACTCCCAAACTTAATCACAAATGATTATAAGTCACATATAATCACCAACAAAGTGGTTATATTTTTGCTGGTTTCTACTAATGAGATGGAGTATAAGCACAATATAATCTAGAGGAAGTAGAAGACAAAATGAACACAAGATCAAAATGCTAATGTTGAAAATTAAAAAGGAGAATGAGAACCTCAAGGAAAAGACAGGGTAGATGAAATTTCATATTGAAGAATTGAAGGAATTGAGGAAGATGGTCAAAGTATAGAAAACCATAGAAAGAAAATGGGTAGAAACATTGTTTACTTACAAATAGTAGGAGGCCTTGAATAGTTAGGTAAAGGCACTAACTCAAGAAAAAAAGAGGGAAAATGTATTGATAGATATGGAGTTGATAAATTTGAAAAATGCTTCTATGTTCAATTTTGAGGAAATTAGAAGAAGAACATCAGTGGCAAAGATAGAAAAGTTGGTGGGGAAAAATAAGGAACATCGGAGGAATCCAAAGTAGTTGTAGGCATAGTTGGAGAGTGCAAATGAGAGGAAGAAAAGTCTAGATCCAATATGTGTGAAAAAAATTAGAATATTATGACTATATGTTGCAATATTATACCCTCATGAGAACTAAAAGTAAAATGAAGGATTCTGATGCAAAGTCCAAGGAGTGGTGGGAAGTCACAAAGGAATACTTTTCCAAAAAGTTGGAGAAAAATTTGGCCCAACATAGAGCTGATGAAAAAAAATACAGATACAAACTAAAGGTATATTAAAAAACCTTCCCATATTTTATATATGAAAGCCCAACAAGCACAGAGACATCATGCCAAGATGGGGAAAATGAAGTAGGTCCTAGTGGGACGGCTCAAAAGGAGGAGCTGTAAGTTGAAAAACCATTAATACTCAAGGGAAGAGGTCAAGAAGATAAAGAACCATAGATGAATCAAGGTCAATAACAAGAATAGATGAAGACCACTATAGTAGCAAAGGTAGAGGAGTCACAGATGTAAACATTAGAAGTGGAACCACATCATAAGTTAGCGGAAGAGGAGGTAAGAAATACAAATTAAAAGTAGGTGTAGAACCACAGGTTGCTGTACAAAATGAGAGTACAGAAGCTATAGTTGAATAGCTAGAAGCACAAGACGTTGTACAGTGATTCATTTCATTTTTCAACTATTCCACAAGGATTTTGGGTACAAAATCCAAAGTACATGTGGGGGTAATGTTAAGGGAGTAAGCAAATTACATAGTTTTTGGGATTATAAGACATTAAAAATAGAAATAGGCCATTGGACACTTGAGGGGTTTGAATTTTGAATTCTTGTTGAGTTTTGTTTTCTTATTCATGTTGATGGTGATTTGGGGATTGCCCAAAGGAGAGAGTTTTTGGAGTTTGAAAACATTCATGGATACATATAACTTCTGGAATAAAAGTAGAGACGTAGACTTTGTAGAGGAACTACATGTTATGATGTTGAATACCAAATATTGAATTGGTTGTTTTGATTACAATTCCATTAATTTGATGTGTGAATCATTTGTAGTCTTTAATATCATGAATAATAATTATAATTTTGTTTATAGTTTTGAACATTGTGTTCTGGAATATAAATTATGGTTATCAGAAATAACCATGGATATGGTGTATTATTGAACTACAAATGTATTTATGTTTAAAATCAGTGTAGAGTTATGAGTGAATGTATGTTTGTAGTGCAAAATTGTTGTTACAATAAGTGTGGAGTGGTTATGGAATAATTAAATCCACATTTACCAATCTTCATTTTCAAAATAACATGCAAGTTAAAAAGTTTAAAGTGATCAAACATTTTTTGCAAATTTTAAAAGCTTATACACATCAAGTTCACATTATATATCATTACTACAAAATGTGGGTGTAGTTCATTAGTCCCCATTCATTAAGCCAGTGAATTCACTACTTCCCCTCTAGGTCATGTTCACCATGACAAATGAATTCACTCAAAATCTAGTGAAATCACTTGGCATATAAGGACACCTTTTGTTGTAGTGTATGTTCACCATTATGTTTGATCCTTGTTTCAAATCTTTGGGGGTTGTGGAGAATTATGGGATGTGGGGATTATAAATTCATCATGTTTTAAGTATGATGCAAATATGGTAATCCCTTTTCTAATGATAATCTTTGAAGTACAAACCCTATTATTTAAGCATGTGTAGTAGCAATGTTGGATTTGGTGATTTTATTGAAGAAATAATAAGATTTTTGGTGTTGGTTTATTTATGGAAAAGTCTTCACATGCACTTATTAGGTGAAAACACATTACAATGGCCAAAAAATGTTGTTATAAATATGATTTTTCAAAACTATGTAATTCCAGCTTCCACCAAGCTAATATTAAAAGATGTTTTTATAAATTATACTCAAAATAAGGTAGTTCAATTGCCAAATAATGTAATTATAAAAGGAAACTACATTTCTTGATTAATATTAAATTATTAAAGAGTATATTTGTGAGAAAATAGGACATGTACAAATATACTACAAAATGTCAATATATTTTGTAAATAATTGCAAAACTTGATGAAATATTTGATTATATATTGAACATGAGTTGATTGCACCATTTCGATTATAATTGAAAAGTTTGACTCAAGTGATTTCACAAAAAATATTTGGATGAGTTTTCCATTCAAATGAGCATAATTGTGTTGAAAAAAATCATTTTGTTGAAAAATTACTTTCATTTGAAAGATAACAATAATTATGTTGAAGGCCTTTGTATCAAAATCCATTTTATATGTTTATCAAAATGCTAGATGAAACCAAAAAAGAATTGCCCCCAAAATAATACAAAACGTCTAAAAATATACATTTTTAAATCCAAAGTGGCCTCCCATAATGTGTTTTCACCCTATTATTCAAACCCTATCTTTATTTGAAAGGTTATTTTAACTCCTATTACAAGTGCTAATCCTTTAATTAACTTGGTTGTGGATACATGAAAGTCAATTATGAAATGTTGACTTCCTTATTTAAAAAATCTTGGGAATTTTGAGGTCAAATATTGAAATTGAACATGTGTTCAGTCTTGTTAGTGTGTTGATAGGTCCAAATTGTTGCAAGTTATAGGTGGAGAAATTAAATCACATCATCATTGTGGTGAAAAATTGGCTTGATGATCCCCACTTGAATTGTTTTCAATAGAAGGATTTGATAGACCTTATGAAAGTTGAAATTTTATTACTTGAAGAAAATTATGATTTGATTAAGAAATCAAATTATTTTGAACAATTGAAACTAGATAGTGATTAGGTTTGGCAAGGTGATATCACAAATATTTTTGTTGTTTTTCTATTTTAAAAATTTTTATTGAATTTTCAAATTTTAATGACAATTTTCATTTGAAAGAATTTAGTCTTTGTGTTCATGTAGATTTTATTGTTGGATTTCATCAACAATAGGGATGACGGCTTTTAGTTGTGTTGTGTGGGGTTAGTTGTTTTTGTGTTTTAAGTGGGGTGTGGTTAGGAAACTTATGTTACATTAGGTAGAGTTCTTCAAATAATTGGGGTCTAAAGCTACTAGTTTTGTTAAAAATTTATTTTTATGTAGGGCAAGTGCGTGATTGCAAAAATTAATTTCAAACATCCAAATTTTATCCCTAAACTTTGTACATATCTTGTAGTTAGTTTGAATTTGACAATTGACAAAAACTTATCTACCAAATGAAAATAATGAAGATTAAAAAATATCCATAGTTACAAATACATTGTTAATTATTTTTATGCATATCCCTCTATTAGAATTTTTTTTAAATATGCCATATTGATTACCTAGGCAAACCTTCAGAACTTCATATCTAGACAACACTAATACCAACCATCCACATGTGTATAATATCTGTCTACCTAGTAATCAAATTTTAAATCGCCAAATCTATACCTACCTTATCAACCTACATAGTAATCATGGTAGGATGTTGGACACCCCCCATCAAACTTTACCAAGGGTGTTACAAAAAGGCATGCAATGCCCTGCATGATTTTGTTATAGGGTTTGACTAAAAACTGGAAAAGTGATAACTAAATTCAAATTTTGATGCAAGATTTTCAAGCAATAGAAAGTATGTTAATGTGAATGACTAGATCCTACTTCCCTAAGGTTGTCAGTTCAAATTCTTGATGAGGTTCCAAAACATCCTAATTCTTGTAATTAAAACATGAACCACACAATTTTGCACAATACAATACAAGGAACAAAATGACAATCCCCGCAAAGTTCAATGGGGGTGTTAACACCCACATAATCATGTACATTCCCGAGCTCTTAATTTCATTTGTCATCATTTTTTCCTGCACACCTACGTACAAGCCTATTCTACATCCTCTGTATATTAATATTATAATATAATCCTTGTGTTGATAGGCCTTGGGTGAACCAGCACCCACAGTGTTACCATGGTACCAGTTTATGTACAAGATGGACATGTACAGGATCGTGGAATCAGCACTGGTGAGTCCTGCGCCACATGATCGGCTAATGGTTATCGTACCCTCCCCTTTTTCAGGGCAGATGTGATCCATTGGCCAGTTTGCAAGTGTCGGATCTTCTGATCATTATGCTCCCTTTCAAACTTGGACTTCTTTTATCGACGAGTTAGCGTGTGTCTCTTGCTCTTGTTGCGTAAGATTCGCAACACCTTCTACTTAGAAATGAATGAATTGTTGTCTTCTCAGCCATAGAAATTTCCTCTTGAATGAAAGTCATGCTTATACAAAAATATCGGAAAGCAAGGCGGGCCTTTAAGATATGTAACTGTTAGTAAATATTCTCTATGCTTGCAAAAATGTACCTTTTGAAAGATATGTAGCTTTTTTATATGTATTCATTTTTTAAAATAAGAAACAAATTAGAAAATATGTAACTTTTAATGAGCACTTACCCCTAAATGCCCAAGCCTTTTGCACAACCATTTTATCTTTATCAAAGCCTTTGTTAAGATTTTGGTCAAATCTATTCATCCACAAATGTGATTATAGTTGTAAAATTTTCAACCAAAATCCAACAAGGGGTGATGATGTTTGAAGGTGTTGTTGAATCTAAAGCTGTGCCAACCAAACAAAGATTCTTGACATGACATTAATGTGTGCATCCTAATATGGCATGCACAACGACCAAGTACAGTACTCATAAAACAAAATTCAACTCAAAATGTGGTTTTTCAAGTAATAATGAAACCTTCCAATTTAAAAAATGTGAATGTGAAGATCCTTGGAAATTGGTGACAACTTCAAAGGGATCCCAATGCCAAAACTTGAGTTACTCATAAATGAGTTTCAAGAGTTGATAGTACCTTGTTACCCACCTATGATTCCCTCCACCCTGATTGTAGTTGGGTTCATCAGCTAACGAGTTTGAGCCCCAATGCATGCACTTACTTTTATTAGGGACCACCCAAATCTATGTGGAAATTTGTGATAATAGGCCATTAGAAAATTCCCTAAAAACCCTGTATGCCCCCAAAAAGAAAACCAAAAAAATTTGAATTTTTGTCACCCACATCCATTTGAAATTCAAAAAAAAACATCAATTTTGACTTATGGGTTGATATATTTCTAGAACAGGGTCACACTCTTTTGTTCGCCATGCCTACCAAGGCAAGGATTTTGTGTTTAGATCCATTATAGACTATAGTAGCTTAATGGATTTTGGCCCCTAGGTAGTAGGTCTATTTTTATATGAGGATTTTTTAGGATTTTTGAAAGATGATATTTTGGCTTGTGTTGAAACTTGAGATTAATTATAGAGTTGTGAGATATTGATGGATTTTAGAGGATTTTTTTTAAAGGTTATATTTATGTATGGTGAAATATTTGAATTTCCATAATTATTCTTTTGCCTTAAGATACTTTTTAATGTAAATGGCAAAACCACAGTGTGACACACCCCTCGTTTTGCTTGTTTGAAAGACAACTTTTGAAGGGTCTTCAAATTCTGAAGGGCAATTTAGTGATCAGTCTGTCAATGTGAAGGGTAGTTTCTAGAGCGGTCTTTTAAGGCTCGATAGCAACTTTGTGGCATTCTGTAGTCCAACACTATTCTACCCTGTGTTTGAATTCATACTTTTTTATTAAAAGCCGGCACTCAAAGATTCATGGTAGCCTTATGTTTTTGTCTCGCTGACAGAAGTCTAGGCGAACATAATAAAAATAAAGACCTCCCGTCTGTTCAATGTCAGGCCTATAAACGGCTCCCTCTCAAGTTCAAGTTCAAAGAAGATTATCTCCAAATAATTTCAATCTAGTTCAGTCCAAATGGGTAGGAGGAATAATGCCTGAAATGTCTCCTCAAGCCTGGAAAATTCATGAGCTTTTGGCTGTCTTTCTCGTTGGAAAAGGTATTAAGTGTTAACATAAAGGCTATTCTCCACATGGAGAATATTTTACTTTTCTTTTTGCACTTGAAAATCTGGAGAAACTTGGGTGAAGTAGTACCCACGTTGGTAGTTAGTACCATGGTGAAAATCCCAAAGTTCATTAAAATGTTTTCTTAAGATTTCAAATATCCCATTCTAAGACTAAGTCAGGGTCTTTGAATTCAATTCTAACATTTTTTGGGCTTATTATGGCCACTAAGAGGCCTCACTCAAAAAGGTGAAGGTACCAACTGGTGTTGTGGGGTTCTTACATTTTAGGAGGAACCTTTGGTATCAGTTCAAGAAAATTTTAAGGGTTGGTTAGGTATTTTCTATAAAAAAAAATTGGGACCTAGTTCCAAATTTGAAATTTTAATGTGAGGGTCAGTTTTGATTTTTTTTTTTTTTTTAAAACATTCAAATGAAGTGGGTTCTTGGTTTTGGGGTATGTTATGGTAGGTTTCAAATAACCTATTAGTTAGGTTTCATGACATGAAACATTATTGGAAACAATGAAAAAAGAGAATTTTTAAATCTAAAAAGTTTCAATTTGTTACAAAGTGTTATCAAAGTCAAATTAAACAAAATTAATCTAGTTTTAAGCTCTAAAATAAGATTAACTGTTTTTAATGAATTACTATCATTTTTTATGTCAATTGGTTTCATGTTTTCATATCTCATGCACTTGTATGCCAATTTTGAAATATGCACATTGCCACCTTTGAATTTAGTCCTCAAAACATCCCAAACCAACCCCCACAACAATGAATAAATAAAGATAAAGAGAGCAATGGTGCCAGGTACTAGTTCCAACAAGAAGAAAACCACAACAATGAGTAGGATCACAAGATCATCAAGATTGGGAGGGTGATGGCAACATTTGTTGGTTACAATGAGAAGACTTGTTAACCTTGTAGTAATCACATATCTTATCTTTACAAATATTAATCTATAGTTATTAATCATATATTTGATTTTATATGTGTTAATTTATAGTTATTAATCACAATTTTAATTTTTATAAGTGTTAAATTAAATTTTATATTATCTAGCTAATTAGATATTAAATACCAATTTGATTTTTTAAGCGTTAAGTTAGAATTTGCAGTTATTTTGTTAGTTAAATGTATTAAATATGGATTTGATTTTTATATGCATTAAAATAAATGCTAATTAACTAGCTATTAGTTAATATATTAATTCCTATTTAGTTAGGCAACTACTTTAGTTAGTAATAAGAACCACCTAGCCTATGTAAGGAGGTGAGTTTGAATCTTTTTTTATTCTTGTTCATTTGCAATAACATTCATAGAGTTGTCTTGTTATCTTTTGAATTTGAATCTATACATTGTGTTTAGTTTGGACATGCAAGCATAGAAATAATAAAATTCTTATATACATGTTTTTTTAGAAGTGTATACTTTGTTCATTAATATTGATGACCATCTTTTGAACTAAAATTGAAGGTTTTGTTTATCTCCATGGGTGAGGTGATCAAAATTAAAAATCTTTAAAAGATCTTATACATTTCTAATTTTTTTCATCATGAAATTTGGATTTAGATTTTTTTTAAAATCTCTTTGGGAAGGGTAGATCAAAATTTTTAATCTTTAAAAAAACCAAGATAAATTTTGCATTATGTTTTTAGAGCATTTTATTTCTTATATGAACAATTTTTCACTTAGATAAAGTTTTGATATGAACTTTATTTTATTTTCAAATCTTGTTGGAAGACTTTGAAATACTAAAAACTAATGATGGCTAATTAGATTCCTAGCAAGAGCAAATATCTCTAAGTGCAACATCAAACTTAAGCATGAATGGAAGACTTACTTTGAAACAAAAATAATTTAATGCTAGAATCACATTCCAAAACCACATCCTCAATATATTGGAGAGATCAATAGCCAATGGCTATTAAAAAAAAAGTAAACCCAACTAGAGGACTCACTTGGTGAAAGCACAATCAATTAAACACAAAAAGTAAGTTTGGCACTACAAAATTTAGTTATTTTGAAAAACACAAGCAAAAATAAATAATTTGTTTTTTCTTTTGAAAAGGCACCCACACATACATGTAGAACATTAGTCTTGCTCTTGATATATATAATGGAATATTGAAAAATAATAGTTAATGGGCTACTTGCAAGTTACTTTACATTAACATGTTCACGTGAATGGAATTAAAAAGTTTGATGCAAGTATGTCAAAATTTTATCAAATTTTGGGTGTGGGCATTTGCTGCACTTTATGTATATGTGATGTAGGGTATACAAGTCCAAGCTTTGTGATTAATGTGGTAATTTTGCAGAAAAGTATTTTTAAACCTCAAAATTTGCCATTTTTTCAAAAAAAATTCAATTACTTTTTTTACTCCAAATGAGATGGAAAAAATTACTCTAGAACTATGTTGATGCATAGTAAGATGGCACATTAATTTTCTTTCCAAAGCTGCAACTTCATTTTTATTTGCCCAACTGATTTTGTGAGTAAAGAAGTAGATCCACTATTTAAAACTAGGGCACGTGTCAATTGTAAAACCTAAGTTACATAGTTATCCTATTTTGAAATGACTTAAGGCCATGAATAGAGGGCTTCCCTTGCCAATACTCTTTCCCTTTTGAATGCCATGAAAAGAGGGTTGCCTTTTTGTCTTCCTGTTTTGTAGACCTAATGTCTACCATGGAGCTTTGATGAAGTATGTTTTTTTCCTCTAAAGATCCCTAGGTTATGGTACATAGTCATGATTTTTGTTTTGTAACATTTTTTTGTTTCAAATGCAAAAGGTTTTGTGCATGCGCATTCTTGAATAGGATTGGTAGCATACTTATAATGATACATCAAACAATGTGGTCATGTGAAAGGATTTTTCTAAGAGCCTCGAGATTTTTCCATGTGCCTCAGAGTTAGTTTCTAAAGGAAAACACAATATTTGATGCCCACACCAAAAGTAAAGGATGGCCTAAAACCATGGTCTTCGGACACAACAACATTTGAAGTGCATCATTTGATTTCATTGAGCCCATTTCTCAAACAAGGGCTTTATTCAAGTTCCTTTGGTATGTTTTGCAACTTATACACCTTAAAGACATTAAAGTGAACTTAAGTTAGTACCTCTATGAGTATTAGGTCTTCCATATGCTTTTATAGTTGTTTTTGCAAAACTTTGTTTGCTCATTTCTGGAATTCAGAACATTAGTTGCTTGAGTCTAAACACATAGAAATTTTGAATTCCAAAGATTGCTCATACTCAAAGCACTAATTGCTTGAGTTTGAACACAAAAGTTTTGAGTTTTAGAGATTGCTCAGATTGAAAACACTAATTGTTTTTATAAAACTCTATAACTCATTTCTTGATGCTCTACAAGTTTGTTCTTTTTATTATACCATTAAACTTGATTTTGAACAAACATGTATTGTTAAGTTTTGCAATTTTTTCTCAAACAAAATTTCATGTGTTTCTTGATGTTTTCATCAAATCACATTTTTTTGCAAATTTTTGAGACTTGACCTTCTTCATCCAACTATAAGTGTCTTTTTTTGCTTGGAAATATCTTGTGCTAGTTTTTTTTAATGTGCTATAAACTTAATTTGCAAAGGTACTTAAGGTCTTCTAGGTTCAAGTTATAATGCCTTACATATGGGTGGGGGTGACCTTGCAAGAATTTTGACTACATGTGATGGCTACTAATTACTTAGATGAACCAAGGTAGTTATGTTGACAAACATATTTTGGACACATCTAGTAAAGGTAAATGGGAGCATTGAGTTGTAATATCTATTATTTCAAGCTTCTAGTAGCATATTCCAAGAAATTGCAGGAAATTAAAATAGCATGAATTCTTAAAATGTGATTTCAAAATGTAAATTCACACCTTTATTATATGCCCACAAATGTGATTTTTTGAGTTGACATTGTTGAAGCTAGTTTTTGTCATCCACAATGTACTAAATACACTCAATCAAACTTAACCTTCCAAGGATTGCTTTAATCCTTCCTTATCGCTAGTTCTAATGATCTTGGGGATACAACAATGGAGAGCTAGAATCATGGATACATCTTACCCATGAATACCTTTTCCTAAGGTCGATTTTATCAGATGACACAAACCTTTAGCTATTGAAATGGATGTTTTGTGCAAACATGTGTACCTAAAAACAGGTCTTCATATACTTGTAACAAGGTACAAATTCAATAGTTTCACAATTATCAATATTATAATTTATAATGTCATAATAGATAGTATTTCATTTTCAAGTGGTCTCATCTTGAACAAAATTAATTATTTGTTTCATCAATGTGGGAGTTAAATGGCTTGCACTGAGGTATATACAATGGTTTCACATGTGAATTTTGTTATTTTTCAATGCCTAGGTTGCTTCTCTAGATGATGTATCCTCTCATTTGGTCTAATGGTGCACAAATGTTTTTGTCCAAATGGAAAGCAAAAGGAACAAGTATGTGCCAAGAGTAAATAGGATAAAGATTGATCAAGAATGCAAAGCTTGGAGAAATAAGTCTTTAGTAATTAAAAAGGCTAGGTAAATGTACAAAATTTGGCAAGGATAGAATTATTCACATTATTAATATGCATAATTTAATAATCCATAACCTAATAAAAATAAATATAGAAATAACCAAATGAATTTTTCGTTTTTGATTGTTACATTACCATTTAATATTGACATCTTTTTGTTTATGACAAAATGGTCTACACATAGTTGGTACAAATTTTTTAGCTGCATACTTAAGTCACTATGGTTAATTTATGCTAACAAACAATTTGGAAAATGTCCTAGTGTGTTATCTAATTTTTACATTATGGATGGTCCAAATTCTTTTATAGGTTGCAAACTAGACAACAGGAACAACAATAAAAACATAGAAGGTTAAGACTACAAAAAAAACAACTTAATTCAACTTATGCGGTTGAGTTGCCAACTTCTTCACTAAATGTTGTGTCCTTGCAATGGTAGTATGTAACATCAATGGATGTATTTTGATATATACGTCTTCTACCCGGTCTCTTATGTACTTGTAACTAGTTTTCCACTTAATGGCTTCCATTGCTTGAGCACTCAATTCTTCCTTTTCTGTGAGTTCTTAGCAAGTCTCAGTTTTCTTCTTCCACTCCTCAAGAATTTGTTTTACTCGATTTACTACATGATCCGGTGCTTCACTAATGGGTGTCATTGTGAAGGTTGGGCATCCACATCTGGCAATTTGATGGCAATGGTAATAGCTACAATATTTGATTTTTAGTCTATAGTAGTATCTCAATGCATACAACCCCAAACAACCCATTGTAAACTCCAATGCTATGTATCCCTTTGGTTCATTTTGTTTCATATAACCACAAATGATATTGTAAGCTAAATATTATCTCCACTCCAAATCTTCAATCTTCCACATTGCCAAAAATTAATTATTGGTGATGTGCGCACCAAGCATTGGTAGAACGACTCCTAGTCTAAAACTCATAGGCAATTAGTAAAGTAAGTAATAAGCTTTAGGGTTTGGCATCAAAGGATACAAGTATTCCATTTCTACCAGCATGTGTATTGTATCACTCTAGGAGCAAGGCTTATGTAGACTTGTTTTGCCATTGTTGGTGATCCCACTTGTGGTGCCACCAGTTCATAAATTGTTTTTCAATTCCTAGTTTCTATCCACTTTATCTCCATCCTTGTGGTTGTATCCTTGTGCTCCTTTTGAGTCATTGCTTTTTTTGTTACCTCCTTTCCTTTCATGAGTAAACTTCCCAATGGGAGTTGTTTCATCATCTTCAGGTTTGTCTATTGCTTCTATTTTTTTTCCTATTTTTCTTCATCATTTAGTTTTTCATCCTCAATTTGATCTTCTAGCTCCTAAATCTTAACATACATTGCATCGAGAGCTATGACATAACCTTTAGTTTGGTCAAAATCCATTTCCTCATCTTGACCTATCCTTCCTCTAATGTTGTTTTCACATTAAGCTCGATCTACCCTACTAACTATTCATAGAGAAAAGCCTTAGCTTGGTTCTCCATAGTAGTTTCTTTCCAATTTGTAGTTTTCCTAAGGTTTTTTTAATCAATTCCAAATGTTGCAACTTGACATCCTTAGCATGCAACTCCTTATTGAATTTTTATTCTTTCACACAAACTTTTCCACACATCTCATTATAAGATCTTTGAAATCGTTCCACTGTTTTTTCAACATCCTTGTTTGCTTTGTCCTTCGTGTTAATTATCTCTTAAAGCATCACAAATTCTTCATAAAATTTCTATCTTTCTTACTTAAAGTTCCAAAGTTCCTGATTGCAATATGCAATTTCAACATCTGCTTTTGCTATGATTTCCAATTGAACTTCCTTCATCCTCTGCTTCTTTACTTTTACTAGTCCTTTTGAATCTTCTATTGCTTTTTGCATCTCTTCATAATGCTTGTTCATTTCCATAATCTTTTGTTGTAGCTCCAAAATCTTCTTCTTTGTTGCCTTCAATGACCTTTCTATCTTATGATGGATTTTACTTTACTTCAAATTGCCTTCAACCTAAGCACGTCAAACTTCTATTTCCTTTTAAAGTTTTTCGATTTGTTTCTTCATTTTCATGTTCTCCAACTATTGGGTATACCTTTTTCTATTGTTAGATTTCCAAGTCTCGAATTGTTTTTACTACTACCAGAAATTGATCTACAATGTCTTTCCATTCTTTTCCTACTCTTGACATTGTAAATCAATGGTTAAGGATATTTGAAACTCACCAACTTGATTTTGTTTGTTAATTTCCTTTTATGCCATCTTGGTGCAAATCACTATGCCTTTATCTATTTCTTTCTCTAGTTGCTTTGCTCTTGTAACAACCACTTCCTCCTCGGTTTGCTCCTTGTTAATATTCACTTGTATTGCTAGAATATTTTCTTTTGCTCTTTCAACTGGTATGTCGATCTTCTCCAAAACACTTGTGGTAATTTCCAAATACTCCGTTTATACTTCCATTGTTGCTTCTACAACTTCTTCTTCCTCAGAAATCCCTAGATTTGCCACACCTTTTTTAGCATTGCTACCTTCTCTAGTAGCTTCAATTTCTAGCTCCAATGATGTTGATTCTTCTTGTTTATCAATAGAAGGATTATCAGTATCCACCTCTTGCGTTGGAGATACTTATGACTGCTCTAGATGGGTTGGTTTGCTCATTCTACTGCTCCTTTTTTGCCTTGGTTTAGGCATTACGACATGCACATCTACAATAACCTTACTATCGCTAGACTAAGATCTTCTTTTTATTCTCACATGTTTCTCTAGATTTTCAACAAAATGATCCAAATGGTATCTTCCTATGGTGGTAAAGGTTGGTCCAATTAAGGTGTTTCTTGGTCTACTTGCCTTCCTTTACATAACCAGAATCTCAATTTGTAGCTTTTGTGCAAACCACATTGCCCAATTCACTTCCCCTTCCTCTACAGCTTGGATAATGACAACAAGTGCTTTGGGAGCATATTTGTTCCCTATTTAAGGTGAGAATTTGAATTAAGGCTTCAAGTTTCATGACTTTTAGTGGTCCATTGGCTTTACAAATCAAATAACTAGAATGAAAAGTGGAATGTTCTTCTTTTCCTCTTACAAAATACTTGGTTATGGTTGTCTGTAACCCTCCTTTCCTCTTGGTATAGTCTCAATATAAAGCAATTTGAAAACCTTAGTAATGCCTTCAATGGTCAAATTGACTTCCTTACCTCTCAATTTTGTGGCCTCCTCTATAACTTGATAATTGCAAATCATCCCGTAATCATAGGCAAATCATCCCGTAATCATAGGCAAATCGATGTGTGTCCAGTCAAACTTACACATATGAGTGAGCCCTGCTTTCTTCGCCCATTGTGTTTTTGTTTTTCCATCACCCATATCATGTTGTGCATGTAATTGACAAGATTAATCATCTCAAGATCTTTTGACTCAATGGGATTTTCCAACTCTTTCACTTGTCGATGCTTTGAAGCAATAGGAATGTTAACCTTCTCAGGAATTTGCTTCATTTCAATAATCTATGTCTTAAAAAAATTATCCTCCCTATTCCAAAAAATTACAAACAAATGTTGATACGATGTAGGTTTTTGATATAGACCAACAAAGAAAAACTCTAACCTGATTTACAACACTCTACTCTCCAATATACATAATTGTTCTTTTGAATATTGATGCAATTTTCTTGTTTCTTAGGCTTTCAAGAATTCCTTCACTTTCATAAGACTAATTTTAGTTCATAATCATAGTATGTTCACTATTCTTCCTGAAACACTTTGAAACTTCCTTTTGGTATAATGACTTTTCAACTTTGAAGTTTCTCCCTTCTGTCTTTTAGAGTCAATTCTAAATGATATAAACTATAAAAATGTCAACATTAGAACTCTCAAAATCACTATGTTTAGACTCCTCACCTCAAGTTTCATAACAGATGCGATGATTATCTATAGCTATAACTTGTAATGTGTGCCTTTTTTTTGCAAATCTCTCTACACATTCATTTCCACTCAAACTACCTCCCCACAATGTATCCTTATGTTTTTTTATTTTAAGACTCCTTATGTCGCAACCCTAGCCTTGGGTTCGCGACCAAGGCAAGGGCTTGCAAGGTTGTGAACCAAGAGGGAAGCCCAAGGGGGTCACATCTCATGCTCCTGGGAATGCAAAAGAGTGTGAGGGAATGAACCTTCACATTCCCAAGTGAACTCCCATTTTGGGAGTTGGAGTCCCAATGGACTCTCAAATTTTCAGAGGGCCATTGAAGGGGTCAAAACTCATTGGATTGAAACGTTCTTTATATCATTGGAAAGCTCTTGGAACGTAGATGTATGAAATGGGCTTGCATGACCCATTTGGACATCTGAAACACAAGTTATGGCTAAAAGAAAGGCCAAGAGTCAAATTGCCAATTTGACTTTCGACCACTAAAAGTCAAGAATTGACCCGATTCCCTTGTGTGCAGGTGGCGTGAGACATACAATTGGAAAGTTCTTGACAAGGGCTAAAACTTTGCTTTAAACCTCATCTCAATCAAAGGTTTGCACACAAAGTTTTGGGGCCCCAAAGTCGTGGGAGTCCCAACTTTGGGAATTTCGAGACTCCCATTTGGGAGTCTTGGGACAAAATGCCATTTGGATGTGGGCCTTGTGGAGAGGCACAAAATATGCTATAAGGGGGAAGGTGGTGGCTTCCCCCAAGTCTAGGCCATGGTGAGTCTTATGAGTTCGAGTTTGCCCATGGCTCGTCCTAGCACCAAAAATGCTTCAACTATACACTAACCAACTTGTTGTTTGGTTGTGCAGGTCCGTGTGAGTGATTGAAGTGCTTGTCAATCTTCCTAGTCTCATCTTAGAGCTCTAGCACGCCCTTCTACCCCCGAAGTGTTGTGAGTCACGAAGCGTGCCCCAACTTCTTATTCTTCCGTTGTTTTCATTTTTAGACTCACATTTGAGTCTCTTGAGGAGGTTGGGAGTGTGTCACCTTACTTCTCTTTCACGCTCTTCTCTTGCCATAGAATTCCACTTTGCAACATGATTATTATTTCTTGTTGAAAAATCCTTCCAAAGGTTATACCTATGTTTTATAGCCCATAGCTCTTTTCTCTCTAGGGTCCAATAGATGTGCCAAAGGCTAGAAGGGTGGTTGCTTGTTCATTGGCATTGTGAGTAATTCACCATTTTAAAAAAAAAAATCAATTTTTTTCTCTACAACAACCATATTTCCTTGATATTTTCTTCCCACACTTGGAGTAATAGTGGTTGTTGGTACATATTTACGAGAGTAAAGTTGCTCAATAGTTCTTAATTTGTTGTAATGCCTCTTCCTTGAATTTTTCCTACATTTTTTTAGCATGTCCCCTTTAAATTTTAGCTCACTAGTTGGTAGCAATTTGATTTCATTAGTATAATCGTTATTGGTCCATAATAGTGAGTTAGGCTCATTTGGTCTTGGTTTAGAGCCTATCCAAAGCAATCCTTAAGATTTGGTATTGCAGTTGGCATTAAGGTGAAAATCCCATTTCGACTTGGATTTCTTTTATATAGTAATTACATTTGTCATAACGACTACTAGTGTCTTGTTATGTCAATATTCCTTTAATTTGTTAATATTAATTTTCTCCATATCATCATTACTTAAGGTGGATAATTCAACCATGTTATTATTGAAAACTTTTTGTACTTTATAAGGACCTTTCCATAGTAACTTGACCTTTCCGCCTTTTATTTTCATAGCTTTAGGCATCCATAATACCAATTCTCCTTCCTTAAAATTTTTCATCTTACTTTTATCATCTTGTTGGTATTTTCATGATAATTGAATATGGTTCATATTTTCTCTAGCATGCCAACGATTTTCATCTAATTTTACAAACTCTTCCATTCTTACTCGAATTACCAAGTGAATGTCATCTTTTGGTACATTTCGAATTCTCTGAATAAATACAATAAATTTTGTTGACATAATGGGTTGAGTGCCATAAACCAATTCAAATGGTGTTGCGTGAATTGTTACTTTGTAAGCAGTTCGATATGCCCATAGAGTTGTAAATAGCATGATATCCCAATCATTTTGGTTTGCATTTATCATTTTGGCAAGTAATCTTCCTAAAGTCTTGTTTGTGGACTTGGCTTGATCATTTCCTTGTGGATAGTAGGTAGTTGATTTATGATGTGTGATCATAAATTCTTGAGTTAATATTTCAATTGTCCTATTAATAAAATGAGTCTTGTGATCACTCACTAAATGAATAGGACATCCAAAATGGATAATAATATGTTCATAATTTTGTGATGTTTTGAACAATATTGTTTTTTAATGTTTTGGCTTCTACCCACTTAGTTATATAATCAATGGCCGCCAAAATGTATTCATTTCCAATAGATTTTGTATTTGGTTTAATTGGTTCCATGAAATTGAGACCCATTTCACAAATGGCTCAAATGCCATAATAGGTTGAAGTGGTCCTTTACCACTTCACCACATTAGTGTAAGTCATTGGCATATATCACATGTTTGACATATCTCAATAACATCTTTATTTAATGTTGGCCACTAATAACCAAATGTCAATATTTTTTTGATAATGGTATTAATGCCAAAACGTCCTCTAGCAAGTCCTTCATGGAAATCAATTAATACTTTAGCTGCTTCTTCAAATGTCAAACATTGTTGTTATATATTATTTGGTCTTAGTTTATATAATTGCCTTTCATATAAACTATAAAGTTTAGACTTAATAGTGATGTGACTCCTTTCTTCTTTTGGTATGCTCATGTAGCTGGTTCACCATGACCAATTCAAGATAAACGGTTTGGTACAAAGTGAATTTGACCTGGTTTATAAACCACCTTAAAATCAAATTCTTATAAAAGTAAAAGTTCCACTAGGATGCAAGTGATCCCTAGACAGTTGTTAGTGTGTCAAATGAAGGTGAAAACACATGTGGTGGTGGAAGTTTATAGGTAGGTAACACACTAGTGTTATGAATATTATTTGCTTTCAAGTGCAGAAGGTAGACATGTTAGCAACATAGGCTGGAGTTGACTGGATTGCTGGTTTCAAAGATTGTTTCAAGTTATTAGTTGTCTATGGATTCATACAATTGGAAGAGGATTTAATGGTGGCTTACCATGTGTTTTAACACCAAACATCTAAATGCATTGTATACTCAACCCCTAATCTAATTACACTTAAGACTAGCAATCCAATATGAAAATGAAACAACTTAAAAATAACATGACATTTCAATAAGTCATTTTCCATACCAAGCATGCAAAGAGCAGAAACATTACACAAAATTAGTTTCCCGTAATTGACTTAACATATATTTCACAACTTAGACATCTTGATCACCACTCATAAAACTAGTATTATAGCTAATCATCAAACACCCTTGATGGTGATGAATCAACCACTCTAATGTTTTACATTATAGACTGCAATTCATTATTTCATCCATGATGTTTTACATCATGGCATGCAATTCATGATTTACCACATTGTTAAACCATTGATTTAATGTCACATAAAATTGATTGTCACCCACCAAAATGTTCCATGACTCAATCATCATATTGGCTAATACCCATGAATGTTTACATTTCCTCTAGTAGACATTGTGAAGACAAATAACATTTCATTATATTCTAGTTTTGTTAGCTAATGTAATCTACCCATGATTTTGAATTACCAAGTTAACAATTCCACATTAAACTTATCAATGGGAATTATTATAGATGAGGATCATGAAAGGCAAATGAAATGCTACTGACCTATCTAGCATGATAGGAGAAAAAATCCATGCCACTTGTATTTTTCATCCAATCCATTGTTTTAAATTATAAACCTCCAATTCTAAATGCATACATAATTCTCCAAAAACCCTAATTTGGAAATCAATATGAACAACATGTGGTGGCTCTGTGCAGTTGAAAGCTCAAGAGTTAAAAAAGATTAAGTTTGAAAATTCTAAAACTTTTAGAATGGAAAAAACAAACAATATTTTCCGGCAACAACATCCTTTCAACATGAGATCTACAAAAAAAAGAAGCTATAAAGAAATTCTATTTAGGGTTCTTGAATTTCCCATGTGCACTTATGAAAGCTTTCCCAATATGATGATGCCATGTCTAGACAATTGAAAGATCTTGTGCTACTTACACAGTTTGGATCTTCAAGCTTTTAAAGCAATGTTAGGTTTTATCTTCATTTAGAGCAATAGAATGAAACCTCCAAACTTGAGTTTCCAATTGAGATCAAACTGATTCCAAGCTTGATAGACCCACTATTTGATTTTACATTTGGAAATATCAAGTTTTAGGAACCTCCATATAGTAAGAAGATGAAAACAAAAAAAAGCCCTTATAAACACATCATTTTGCATTGAACATATGATTCCTTAGATGACCCAACTTGCAATTCAAGCCAAACTAGATAAAACCTTTATTCATTCACAAATTATATTAACACAAGAACTCAACTTTCTGTTGTCCAAAGTGGCAAGACAATCCAATACAACTTTCCCTTTGTTTGCTAAGTACATAAAATAGATGGGACAACAAAAGGTTGAGAGACCTTTGAGATGCATTTTTTAGCTTTCGTTATTTCCATGGGACCAAAATGCAATGATACACCCACAATTGCTTTAATCAAAATCACATTAGCCAATTGGGTCTTAACAGATTGGGTAAGAAAATAGATTATACAATATTAACCTACGAGATGTTCAACACTCTATGTTACAATGAGCAATTGCTCCTAGTGTTTAGGCCATTATGGGTTCACCACCTACAACCACAAAATATTTAAATATCATATACAATATGAAAATTGTCTCTCAGAAACCCACTAGATTATTACAAACCCCTACCAAATGATGTGTGCAAATAACACATTATTTTGCTGCAAAACATAATTTTTTCCTTTCTGAACAAACCCATCCTTGGGTGGTATTGCTAGGAACCACCTCAAGGAATGATTAAGGACCCAAAAACAACCAAATCATTTTTTTGGGCCCCTTTCATTAAATGATTTCACAATTATAAATTATTATTATTTCATGTTTATCAATTGCATGTTCTAATATATGGCTTGAAGTTTATTTTGGGATTTCAAAAAATGAAAAAAGAAATCTTAATTAAAATGGCCCTTTAAAAAATTGATAGCTTCAACTTTGGAAATTCATAAGTAAATCAAATTTAATCAATTACTTGTTAAATAAAAACTTAAAAATAAAATGACCTCCAAATTGCCTTAGGAAAAAATCATTAAGAAAATCATAAATCATGTTCCAAATTTGTGTTCATAACCAAAAAGTTCAAGGAAAAAAACAAGTGTTATATTCTTGAAACTTTTTTCAAACATAATGATTAGGAACATCAAAATACACAATATTTTTAATATTATTGAGATTTCAAAATCTGTGGAACCTAATAAATGTATTAAAAGAATGAAATGTTCTTTTAAATGTTTTCTATGATTTTTTAAAGTTCAATGGGTCCAAGAAAATCAAGGTGTGACATTCCTAGTGGTACCACCCAAGGACATGACTACCTTGCCCAAATTTTTGTTCAATGTGTGTACATGTAGAAGTGAAGAGAAAAAAGAAAAAAAACCTCAAAAGTTGCAAACACTAGATGCATGTGGTCAACAACCAAAGATGGCTCCTTTCCATATCCCACCATTGCTAATTGCTCCACCTTGAGTGTTTTCATTGGCAACCTGTGGATCCCATGCAACAATTTATATGTTTGTGGTGTGTGAAATCCACCTTTAGATTCATTTTGATCAAGCTTGCTACCATCACCACAAACAAGTGAACAATTAGATCATTCTCAAGTTTGGCCTTCAAATAATGTCCCTTGTCTAGCAATCATGTTTATTAGTTGAAGCAGATTCTGATGTGTTGAACTTTTTTCATTCTTCACATTTGAAGGTTCAGTACCAAGCCATGTTTCATAAATAGCATGCATTAGCAATCAAAGCAAAATATCCTTACCATTAGACTTGGGCTTCAACTGAAATAACATGTGTATTTGACCAATGCATGATTGTGGGTTGTGGGGTACAAAAGATGGTGATGAAAACACTTGAAACCCACAAGATGCATTCTTTCACTTGTAGACACACATGTATTTCTTATCAACAATACTACATTCTTTGTAAAAAAAAAACCACTGCTTCATGCAATCCAAAAACATGATAATTTAGATCATTGCTATTACATAACCACCACCTTTGTAGTTATGATCTTTGATTTGAGCACAACATTAGCACCAACACCCACACCCATGCTTCCATTTAGTTCCATTCTTTCTTGACCAACATTTGTGATCCCTAAACAAATGCAAAGACAATCAAACATAAAAAACACAAAGACGCACAATATTTTACATTGCCTTTTGTCCAACTGTAATTTTCATTGATGCGAGATGATCAAGAGCCCAAATTTGTTCAAAAAGCAAGTCGATTTGTATCTTACTCACCACTCCTCCAAATGCAACATAAGCACAATAATCCACTCTAAATCTCTCAAGGCACAATTCATTCCCCTCATGTAATTCCCACAAACATACACCTTTTAACAATATCAAGCACTATAAATTGAAAAAAATGAAAAAATAAACAATCAATCAAACAAACACACAAACAAACAAACATTCAAGCTTTCAAGGTCTATGATTTTCAAATTGGCCTCTCATAAACATACAATCTCTCTAGGCAAAAAGCTCTTTCCAGTTAATAAAAAAATGTGAAGAAACATTTAATGCATTTGTAGCCAAAACAAATTGTCATTTTGTTGAAGCCGATTTTGATTTTTTAATGAATGCAACTTGTGAGTTTAGGTTAATTGAAAAACAAGGCATTTATATTCATTCCCATTGTAAATATCCCATGCTTAAACATTTTTTGATTTTACAACATGAATGAATTTGAAATTATGAGGTTATGGATATATATCACAATATGATTAAACTTGTAAAATTGAAATTAAATATATATCAAAATCTTAAAATGGATCAAATTAATTATAATAGTGGATTGTGAATATATCTAGCTACATAATTGGAATTGAAATTTTCTATGAAAATTGATGACATACATGAAATTCATCACATAGATGAAAATGTGATTTGGATCCATTTTAAATAATTGAAATTTTATGATACAACAAATTTTTTGAATGTAGTTTTTATTGTTGTAGATTTTAAAACAAAATTACAAAAATTTTAAAATATCTATCAAACAACAAAACATTTATGGCTTCAATAAAAACCTCAAAAATTACAACCTCTTCAATGGAAGAGGTTGGAATATTCTCATCATGTTTTGATATTTAGCATGATATCCACAATGAATCAATTTTTTTAAAAAAAATAGTTAATCACAAAATTAATCATTTTATATTTATTCTAAAAACTCAAAAATTAGATTAATTTTCAATAATTACTTTTGTAGGAATCTAATACTATTGAAAATATGTACAACCAATATGAAAAACATGAATATCATGTCATAAATATTAAGGAAATTGAATGGGGTAATCTACAATGAGGTTTAAACTACCATAGTACTTTATTCAACTCATAAACAAAAGAAACAACATTTGCACCATTCATAGGAATTGTAGGATTATGTTGGTTGGGGCCAAAAGGAAACTACAATAAAGTTTCCTTTGCTAATACATACACTAAATCATCATTTTCCATTATATTTAATGAATCAAGATTCATGAATGAGTATAATAACAAAATATCACAATGGACAAAACATTGGAACAAAAACACACATTACAACAAAAGGTGTCCCTATATGCCAAGTGATTTCACTGGATTATGAGTGAATTCATTGGTTATAATGAATAGGACCTAGTGGGGAAACAATGAATTCACACGGTCTAGTGAAATGCACCCACATTTTGTAGTGACATTATCATACATCATCATTAAATTTCATCAAAAACATCATATTATCAACATACTTGAAATACAATTTAAGTACATCATTATATTTTATATTTTTAAATATACAATGAAATCATATGTAAATTATTCAAATTAATTTAAAATAAAATAATGATGATGATGATGATGATATAAAAATAAAAGGAATGCTAAAAGACGAATAAATTATTAATTAATAAAAATAAATGTTATATTAAAAGAAATGTCAATATAATGATATTGATACAATGAAAAAAAATACAAGAAAAATATAAAGCAAACAAAATGGATATGAATAATAAAAGATGAGCCAAATATCATGATATTGATATGGAAATAGATGTAAATAAAAAAATTCAGATTAACAACACAGAGATATTGATATGCAAAAAAAAAGTACTTTCCCACCACACATAAAAATTGAAAATAACACATCATGTTTAAGACAATTCAACAGTTTCATGAAAAATGTTTCACTTACATTTAATTATTGTTGTGTTTGTGATGAAAAAACTTTCATACAAGAATTAATAATATATTATATATTATATTTAAATACAACATTAACAAACATGAAAACTCTTAAAAACTCAATCCTAAACATCATGTATCAAATGACTATGATATGATTCCATAAGAATTTATAATAGACACTATGCACATACATCCAAAATTGGAAGGACTTTTATTTTCCAAAAAAATATTTCAAATAATGAACCAAAATTTTCTTCATGCATAATTTGTAATTCTTCTACAAAAAATAACAAAATGCCAAAACTTGCATTGGCTAATGGTCTATGGATTGGTTCGCACCAATAACACTACCAAAATTGACAATGGTTAAAAAAAATTTAAGTGCAAGATATCATTGTTGAACAATATTATTTAAATATACATACAAACAAAGGTGGTATAACATTTCAACATGCACTTAAAGGCAATGTAGTAAGTTTTGCACAAGATCACAAACGTGCAATTGAAATACTAAATGAGTTTCCATTATCATTATAATCCTTATTTGATTTTACCGCAATTCATTTTATTGGTAATACACATCATCCAATGGAAATAATCAAAATTTGTAAGTTTTTATATGTGAGAAAATTTGTAATAACCATATGGCTCACATGGTTGAAATCTAACCATATAGAATATAGGTGTACAATAATCTATAGACATGGTTTGAACTTGTTACCAGATAACAACATACCAGATCCTATAATGAGATCAATATTCAAATCAAGAAGTGTAGAATTGGCAAATGCAGAACATTGAACTAATATCACCAATTTACACAAACAAGTGAGCAATTGTAAAATAAATCAAATAAAAAAAATATGTTGAACAAATTATGGTAGCATCTAGATTAATAGATATTGATGGAATTGACATAAATCAACATGAACATATGAAAATGCATTCTACAATTTAAATAATCATCATTATTTATCTTACAACCATAAATATAAAATGATCAATGAATAATACAACCCATCTTTGATATCATGCATGTTTTTTACTTTGTTCCCTTTTGGGATTGGTGTTATTGAAATGGTAAATAGGCCATTTCAACTGTATACAAAACTCCTTATGAATTTAGACAATACACAATATAAAGTTTCAAAACACCATCTATTTCCATTTTTTGTGTTTAACATAATTCAACAAAGATAAATATGTCTTGGAGCTAAATTAACTATGTGTAAATCATCAAACATAAAAAGAACTTTGGAATAAATTACAATTAACATATTTTGATGAAATCATAAAATGTCCACAAAAAATAAATGGAAAAAAAATGTACAAAGTTTGCTAGGCCATATAAAAATCTCTAACAAATATGTCATGGTTTTTGGAAGTAGCCGTGCATCACAAAGAGATCAAATATGATATATGATATATTTTATGGGAACACCAAGTTTTTTTTCATTTGTCCATCATCTGTCAATTGTTGTCTTAATTAAACAAAAAAATCCTTGACTTATTCTGTGACAATAATATGTTAAATAAAAATGGATGATATAAACAAGTAGCCATAAATCCCAAAGTTCAAACAACTTTTGTCCACATTCTTGTGAATGTTATTTTCAAATACATGCTACAAGTTTTAAATAATTAAAAATAATAATAATGTAAGAGTGCTTGGACATATTAAAACATATTATGGATGTTATGAAATTGTTAAAAATGGTAGTTTACATATCCATACATTATTATGGCTTAATGATTCACCAAATCTCAACACCTTGATTCAAACATTACTTGATGATGAATTTTTTTAAGAAAACATGATTAATTATTTAATTGACATTATCATATGAGACATTAATAGGCACAAGTCTTTCAATTCTATAACACAAAATGAAAATGACAAATGTGATGACTACATACACCCATGTACCATAAGACCTTTTATGTCACGACATTAACCCCAAGCTTGCAACCAAGGCAAGGGCTTGCAAAGGTGTAGGCCGAAAATGAAGCCTAGGAGTCACATTTCATGTTCATGGGAGTGTAGGAGAATGTGAGGGAATGAACCCACACACTCCCAAGTGGGCTCCCATTTTGGGAATTGGAATCCTGGTGGACTCTCAAATTTTTAGAGATCGATTATAGGGGTCAAAACTCATTGGATTAAAAAGTTTTTTATATCATTGTAAAGCTCTTGAAACTTAGATGTCTAAAATGGGTTTGCATGACCCATTTGAGTGCTTAAAACATAAGTTGTGGCCAAAAGAAAGGCCATGAATGAAACTACCACATATCCTTGGAAAGATCTCAATGAAGGCTACAACTTTGTTTTAGACCTAACTTCGATCAAAGTTCTGCACAAAGAGTTACGGCTTTCCAAAATGCCAAGAATACCAATTTCGAGAATTTTCAGATTCCCAACTTGGGAATCCTGGGACAAAATGACATTTGGATGTAGTCCCCGTGGCTAATCACAAAGAATATTATAAGGGGGAAGGTGGTGGCTTCCTCCAAGTTTGGGCCATGGTGAGTCTTGCAAATCTTGTGAATCTGTGTGTGCTCGTGGTGTGCCCGTGCACCAAAAGTACTCCAACTATGCATTAACCAATTTGTTTTTTAATTTGTGTAAGTCCATATGAATAATTGACCCTTTTATCACTCGTCCTAATCCCCATCCCTTAACTCTAGCATGCCCCTCTCCCTTCGAAATGTTACGAATTAAAGATCATATCCGCATTCCTTCTTTTTCCGTTGTTTTCACTATTGGACTCGCATTTGAGTTTTACGAGGAGTTTGGGGGTGAGTCATCTTAACACAAATGAAAAAAAATTCAATGAATTATTTGACAATGATGTATGGAAATTAATGAACATATGCAATTGTCATGTGTGTAATCTAACATGTTACAAATCAAATATGATGCATCAAAAAAACTTTGTAGATATGGTTTTCCTCAACCCTTAATCAATATAAGTCATTTTAACAATGACGTTGGACTATTGCATATTTAAAAAACTAACAAATGGTTAAACAATGCAAACCCCTTGGATATTATTTGCATTTAGATGTAACCATGATCTCAAATTTATAACAGCTTTTGGTAATGATAGTAAATCATTGATTTATTACATCATAGATACATAACAAAAACATCCATCTACATTACACACGTGTATTATTTATTACAAATTGATGTGCAAAAAATTGAGACAATGAATAAAAACACAAATTCATACAATTTGATCAATAAAAGTCATCATCTACTCATACAATGTTTGAATACAATTAGAAGTCAATAAAAAATATCAACCACTAAAGTGATCAATTATTTGTTGAATTTAACACATCACATTATTGATTATGATTTTACATATATACCTTGGTATAGTTTATCAACATGGGTAAATGAACATGAAATCAAAAAAATCAATCAAAATGAAAATAACTTACCAAATGATAATTTTGAAACATTTATAGTTGGCAAAAATTTAGAAAATTCATAATACATGATACACAATTTTCAAACTAACTATTAGCAAAGACCCAAAACATTTGAACAATTTTTCCCCTATGAATTTTCTAGCAAAGCAAATAAAATCAATAATGTTTCATGAAAATCATCCTTAATACAATTCATAGTGTATATGAATACAACATACCTAAAATACTAGTCTTTCAAAGTTACACAATACCATCACAAAAAAATGACCTTGAAAATTATGCTCGAGCAATTTCCATTATATTTTCTAATTCAACAAAATGGTAATAAAAAATCATTTTACATGAATGTAAAGAATCCAAAGATGTAGATAGATTATTGACAACTTCAATAAAAAATCAATCTAATGAAGATGAAAATGAAAATTCAATAATAAATTTTCTTTAGTTAGAAGAGTTTGAAAACATGGTTCAAGAAGACATTGATGAAATCACAATACAAAATAAGATCATATAACCAAAATAAAAACCTAAAAAATTAGAAATAGAATATTTATTATTTAACACAAGTACTATGTATGTGTAACTAAAATAACCAAAAACTTGGAATTAATGGAAAATATAAAACATGAAGAAAATGAAGAAACATTAAATGATATGAACATCATAACTAAACATCAATTTAATATTAAAAATGGAATCATATTTTAAATCATTTAAAAAATCAAACAATTGATAACTCAACACAAAAACATGTGCATCCATATACAAATATAAACCACATCTAGATCAAAATTCACAACCACTAGAACTATGAAATATATCCATTACTGAAATAAATCAATCAAATCAAACATATACCAATGTCAATAATATAACACCTTTTTATGAAGATAATTTTTCCCCTACATCTTAAAAATTTTCATTAAAAAAAAAAGTTAATAAATTACAAATTTCTGCATTCAAAACATTCGCACAAATGAATTCCATTAATCAAATATTACAATATGTAGGAGGTGCTACATGAAAAGGTAAAACACAAATGATCAATGCCACCCAAGAATATTTTATGAAAACAAATAATGAACAAAAACTTCGCATTATAACATGCACCGCAAATGCAACATTGTTAATAGGTGAAACAACTATCCATTATTTACTAGGCTTGTTAATCAATAAACATGACATTGTAAGACCAAATTTAATAACAAACATTTGTCCCACTATTGAATTCATCATTGTTGATGAAATTTCAATGGTTGTTTGCAACATGCTCTTTACAATGCATCTAAAATTGCAAAATTAAAAAGTAACATATTACCATTTCGTGGGGTAAACATATTTTTTATGGGGGATTTTTTACAATTTCCACCCATTACTAATACACCATTATATTCAAATAACATTCAACCAACCTTTGCATTCACAAAATTAACTCAAAAAAAAATCATAAGTAAAAGTTTGTGGGAAAACTACATTCGCCCTAATAATATCATTTTAACGTAACAAATGCAACAGATGGAAAATGTCCAATATGGATTTGTTCTAAAAAACCTTAGAAGCAAAAAAAAATTCCCATTCAGATTTTGAATTACTTAAAACAAAAAATTTATCCAAATTAAAAACAAACTTGTTTGAAGATCTATGGAGGACAACAATTTTCATAGTTCCTCGAAATGAATTACATTATGCTATCAATCATCACATAATAAAAATGAATTCAAAAAAATTAAAATGTTGCACAATTATAACTATTGATACTTATTAAAAAAAATCTAATAGGTAGTGACATCCAATATATTATAAAACAAACAATGTCAATAAGTAAAACTCAAAATTTAGCACCATTTTTAAAAATTGCAAATGAAAATGATAATTCAAAATAATTAAATACAATAGAAGTGTTGGACAAAGTCAATAAACTTATCGATGGTGCAATAGTAAATCTAGGAGATTTAGTTTCCATCAAATGTTATGTTAGATATTGGAAACACTTTGTTTCGAAACAACATGGAATAACATTAAAACTAGTTGCTGGAATATAAATTGATCAAGGTATTACTATTGTTGATAGTTATAATATTCACATATTTATAATATAGATTTAATTACTGTAGCATTATTGTAATACCTAAATATCATTCATATTTTCAAAAATATTGTAGAAACATATTAATTTTTTTTAATAAAAAAATCATTACCATAGTTTAACATGAATTTTTGTATTTCATTATATGCATTATTATTTTTGACCCCATAATGTATCATTTTGAAAACATTTCACTCACAAGATCACATCAGATTCTATGTGATGAAATGATGCATCCACCTATTAATGTTTTAGTTGATTTTAAATGAAATAATAATAATAAAATACATTACAAGACATCAATCTTGAAGGTTTACCCAAAAATGTGATACTAATAGCACCCATAATGAGAAATTTCCAATATCACCATTTCATAGAAGAATCAAACACCTCAAAAACTTTTAATGTAAGTCAATATCAACTACCACTTGCCCCAACTTTTTGTTTAATTGACTTTAAAGCTCAAGGGAAAACTTTTGAACACTTGATCATAGGCCTTTGCCAACCACTTGATAGTATTCAGCTTAATATGCACAACATCTATGTAACATTCTCACATTTATGTTATTTAGATGGACTCATAATTTTATGAGATATCACTATTTAGGACATATGTAAAGTTAATTTCAAAATTAATTTCAAAAAGGGATCATTAGAAATGACAACACCCATTGTGAAATCAAACATTAACCAAATCAATATGCCAACACAATATTGTAAATTATTGAAGGGGAAAAAAAGTATGTAAAAAATAAATTGAGAACATTATTGAAATAAATGATGATTCAAATGATGATAACATCATTCACTACTAGCATGAAGACTTTCAATTAACAAAAGACAATGAAAACATACTTCTTGATCCAAATGTATGGTTAAGCGATCAACACCTAGGAATGGCAATGCAAATATTATATATAAACAAATTACAATCAATAGGTTATGAACAACACACTTACACAATCATGGGAACGATAAACAAAATTGTACAAAATTCCTTTCAGCATATTTTTATCAATAACAATCATTAGATTTTAGTCAAATTACATACTTCCATACCTAATTTACATTGTACAATATATGATTCAAATCAACTTATGACAAGAACATTACCCAATGACATTGTACAATTATTTTAAAAATTAACAAATATTGAACAATTGTTGTATACATATGCAAATGTCATGCAACAAATAGATAATTCATCATGTGGTCTTTTCATAGTAGCATATGCCATAAATATCATTTGGAATTGAACCAAAAAAATCCAAATATGTTTTTATCACAAATGCATTTACATTTACAATACAACATAAACCATAGATACATCTTTCCTTTTCCAAAATACTCAAACCAAAATCTTAACATTTCTTCTGTCCAATAAATATAATCTTAACAATATTTGATAACATAACCATTTTAACATTAAAATATTTAAAACTATAATATCATATAATTTATAATATTTAAAAATATTATATCATATATTGATGCAATTACCAAAGGAAATAGGTGAAAACAACACCTACATATTTTATTCCATGCATACAACCCATAACATGATTTCTTTTCTTTGAAATTAAGCTAATTTCCAATAAAAACTTCTCCTTTAAATACCTAATTCAAGGATTTAATCCCCACTTATTTAGCTAATTTAATGTTTATCCACCCTAATTGCTTCCAAGATTTCAATGAATTAAAAACATGGGTGTCTGATAAAATCTCCCCTTGGATGATAATTGGGTGGTATTTTGTACAATTTGAATCTTTCATACATTTGAAAATAACAAAGTTTTCAAATATAAACCTTTTTTTTTTGGGTCATTTCATTGTCACTAGAAGTGCATAGTAGCGTAGAGCCCAAGTTAAATAAAAGTTAATAAACTAGACCTAATTATTACTCAATTGATATTTAATATTTAATCATAAAATTTTATAATTATTTATTAAATATTAAATAAATAATTATTAGATAAATTTTAATTAAAATATTTATTAATTGATTTATATTACATATTTAATAAATTATAATTATTTATTATCTATTTAGTCATTAAAATTAAATATTACTTAATCAACTAGAATTAAATATTAAAATTAATAACATCTAATAACTAAAATTAGTTATTAATTGATTGATATTGCATATTATTATTATTATTATTAAATTATTTAGTCATTAAGATTAAATATTACTTTATAAACTATAATTATGAACTTATTGATGTTACATATTAAATAAATTAGTATATATATAATCAAAATTTAAACGTATTAATATTAATTAATTAATCATTGAAGTAAATAATTATTATAAAATTTAATATTCAAATAATTTTAATTAATAAAATATAATAAATATTATTCAATTGATAATAAATAATAAGTAGATTATGATTATTAGTTAAATAGTTCATCATTAATTAAATATTTATTTATTTATTAAAATAATTACTTACTGAGTTAATTAATTATATTGAATTTTTCTATGAATTAATTAATTATTTCATTTTATTATTTTAGTAATTATTAAATGACTATTAATTAATACTTGATCATTCATATTAATTAATGTATTAATATTAATTATTGAAGGATGTTTACTATTATCAATTAATTAGTTAATAGTAACTTTCAATTAATATTTGATGCCATTATGACCTATTATTATTAATGGGTAAATAGGTAATAAGTAAATAGGTTGTAGGTAGATAGGAAGTTAGTGAATTAGTTGGTTAATTATTGAATTAACTAGTTAACGAGTGAGTTATATACTTATGGAGTTGACATAATTGAAAGGGAAACCAAATTGTATGGGATGAAAAAATCTAATCACAACCTAGTTGCAAACTATTTGCAACCAGATTTTTTATCCCATATTGTTTGGTTTCCTTTTTAAGTGTGTCAATTATGTAAGGAAATGTATTGTTAACATTAAAATACACAAGATTTGCCAAATGGGATGAGCTAATTGAAAAAGCTTAACCCTAAATTGGTTCAATCCAAAATAAAAGAAAACAAATTAAAAAAAGTTTTAAGACTTACTTACCTACTTTGACCTACTTACCTACCCACTTAGGCCTACTTACCTACTTACCTACCTATGTTAAACTTTCTTACCTACACACCTACTTTTATTTTAAATGTTTCAAAAATCATAAATGTTGCCATGTGGCACAAAATTATTTATTCACATGCATGAATCAAAGACCTTAAAAAAAATGGTTGAATTTTTTTTAAATGGTAATATATTTGATTTGTTTGATATTCTTTGAATATGCCACATGGTAACATGACATTGGTCATTAGAAATTGGTCACTAGTTGCATGTGCTATACAATCAACAAATGAAAAATACCATCGACTAAAATACATACTTCATCTATTGTCTATGTGATGACATCAACATTTGTAACTAATGTTTTATGCAACTTGTCTAACACAACTACAAATCATTTTAGTTGCAAATATCATTTGTAACTAAAAATTAGTTGCAAACTATAGTAAAAAATATGCAAATTTCTTCGAATGATTCCCAACAAGGTCATCACCCATTTTCACCACAAGACTCTTATTCTTAGCCAAAACACATTTTACAAGTGTAAACACGAGCTTTGACATTTAAAAAAATCTTTAAACCTTTTGTTTACAAAACTTCTACCAACTTCCCATGTTCCATGTGCCTTTTAAGACAATGAGAAAAGTAAACATAAATGGATTATAGTAAAAGCTCCATCCAATGATAGGTTTGCATTGCCAAACTACACTTATGTGCCATGTAGTGGATGCTAATGATAAACAAGGCATTTTTTTTTATCAATTGGATAATCACCCCTGTCTTCAAAGCTTGAAAATATAATCATACCATGCATCAAAACAAACTAGCTTGTTAGCCAAATCCCCATTAAATAATCCCCCAAAAATAATGGTAGAATTGACCAACATAGTACTTAGCAACGTTGTTAAACCATGACCCATTGCAAATTTTTAAAAAATGCACCCTCCTCCAATTTTCAAGCACATAAGCATGGATGGAAATTCAACTCTAATTATTGATTATTGCAACCTCATCACAATTCAAGGGAAAAAAATGGCCTTTTGAATTGCATGTTTTATAATTACCAAAATTTATGTATACAATTTAACATTCCCCACTGATAGGAATCATTCTATTGCATCTTGGGCACCTTTTCAACCTTCAAAAATGTAAAAAATCTATTCATGCATTCATAGTTTGCCATTGGCTTGCCTTGTTTCAATAAAGGAAACATAATAACAAATTGGAGGTTTTTTTTTTCTTACAAGTTTTTTCTACATGCAACACCTACTTAATAACAAAATCATGTAGTTAATAACAAAAACACTTGGTCAATATCAAAATCATTTAGTCAATATTAGAATCACTTGGAAGTTGGTTAATAATAAAATCACTTGGTCAATAATTATATCAAGCTTTATAGCGTTGTATATCCTTTCATTTTTCACATGTTGACTATCAGAACTAATGTAAAATTCACCTTATTTTTGTCCAAGTCTTGGTAATTTATATTTCCTTCTCCCATTGTGTTTATGGAACCCCTCCAACTTGGGCACCAAAATTTTATCCTTGGGTTCAACTTCTATGCAAATTTTTCACTTCACATGGCACATTTGGTCGTCTTCCCTTATGATTAACTTAACATAGGGGAATTTGGTTGCTAAAGTACCTAGAAATTCCTTTGGATTTGTCATGAAACCTTTTTCTTTTGGAGGCATACAATAAGAACCATGGACCAAATTGCTTAATTTTAATGCAAACAATGGTTGTATTTAATGTGGGGCCAAATTCAAAAGGATGTTTGTAGAATCTAACTTCACCCAAAGTACCAATCATGCCATTTCTAGATAATAAAAGTCGAAACTTGAAATTTGTAAGATTCTTTAAGGGTGCCATGGTTTTTAGCAACTACCTACAACCATACAACATTAATAGCTAACAAAAGATGCAATAAATACTTGTAATCAAAATCAACACAACTTAAAGTAAGATGGCTTCAATTATTTTAGGGCAAACACCAACTAATTTAAACAACTTCTACCTAGTTGTGGGGCATAAATATGGTAAGGTACATACAATGTAAAGAAGACAAAATAAATACCCATCTTTTTCCATAACACATGCTTGAAAACCAAAGTTCCAAAATTCAAAATTATAGAAATTTACATGTAGGTTATTGATAGATTCAACAAATTATCTTGATGGGATATAAGCTTAAGGTTTTGCTACTAAGCATTTGCATATGGGGATAGTCTTTAGAACATTCCATAAAAATTTATAAAATTAAAGGATATATTGTAGACTAGCAAAAACACTTATGGTTTAAAAGTTGATGGCTAGTTAGTTTTTTGATAGGATTGGTTGCATTAATTTGGCTATTTGCTTGCCTCTTTGCAATGTGCCCACTTTTTGGCAATCCTTGTAATTGCATCATAACAATTAGTGATGAAATTTTCTTTTGGGTTCACAAAATAGGGACATCATGAAACCAATGACCAAAGAATGTAAAAATAGGTTGTGATTTTGGTACAATAGTCAAATCCTCATAGCAAATGCAACATCCCATTTTATTTGGGTATAGTATTGAAGGTCAACAAGATGAAATAAATTCTTAAAAATAAAACAACAAATTCATGGTCCTAGATACCAACATGTATTGTAACAAAACAAATCTTTGGAGAATGATGATTGGATCAATGACACTTGTGGATGGGAATTTCTTTTGTCCTTTTTTGCATGACCTGTAACTTATCATTTGGACATAGCAAATTGGTTGTTGATGGTGTTTACATCCTTGTTTAGTCGCTTTGGTATAATAATTGATAAATATTTAGTGTAATGTTTGATAATCCAATTTTATATAGAAAAATATGCCATGGTTTTTGGTTTGTAGATTGGGAGTTTGGAAACTTCAAAAGTTTTCAAGGCATAAGCTTTAGAGCTTTCCTACTTTTGCACAAAAATGCAGAATTATTATTATTTACTTTAATCCTCAAATTAACAATCCAAAACATAACATCAAGTGCTTGCAAATAATGATAGCAAAAAAAATTATGTGTTGGATTGAAAGTTCTAATTAATTACACTCTTGTGCTAATGATGGTTGGAAAATTTAATGTGGAATGTCCAAGGGCATCAACATCAAATACCTCCTAGACCTCCAACATGCTCACATAAAGGTTAGAAAACATGTAAATCATAATATGTATGACAATTATTTCTATGTTGCATGAAACATAGACCTTAGGCTTACCAATCACTCTTGAGAGCTTGGAATTGTAAAACATTTAGACTTATTGTTGTTAAAGAAACTATTGACTATTGGAAATCAAGTTTATAAAAATTGTACACATATGTGGATTGATGTTAGAACTACCTACGTGTTAAGGCCCATTATTTTGGACACAAACTGAAAAAAGATTGTCAATTGGAGTTGATAACCCCAAACCTTGGAAATGAACACCATTGTCACAATAATAATACACTAGTTTTTTGATGTTTTTAATACCATCATCTTACAAACACTTAGAGTTGAAAACCTTAAACCTAATAAAAGGCTTCAACAACCCATAACAATGGTGACAATGGATTGCATATTCACACAAGTTAACCTCATTGAAAAACCATGATCTTAACTTATTAAAAATTGAAGCAAAATTTTGACCTACTTACTTTGAATATTTTGTAATGTCAAATCATGGTGTTGATTGTGGAACAATTGATGCATAAACCTTTGAATCTCCCCACCACTCATTAAAACAATGTCTCCACACTTTGTATACACATGCACATGCAATAAAACAAGAATGCAAAGAAAATAAAACCAAGGTTTAGCTTAAAAGATGTCACATTTGTGATGTTCAAAAAGGTGCTTCAACATAAAGGATTATTTTAAAATAAAGCTCCAAGAAAATCCAATCTAATGCCCATTAACAATTAATGAAACTTGACCATAAACTTGAAGATCTACCCATATTTGTAGGGCTTGAAGATTTGTTGATGAACCCCCTCAATTGCAAACTTGGCATCAATGTAAGAGTGGTAGCAACCAACATAATGAAAGTGAGCACCTTTGTGACAACTTGTACCCCTAATGCAAAAACCTTGTGACTAAAAAAACATGAAGGAAGGAGAAGAGTTGTGAGACAAAATGGGAAGGTGGACAATATTTACAAATGATAATCAGTAGATGTGTCAATGAGATGATCCAACCATGATGGGGGGGAGGGGGGACGAGGGTGTGAAGCTCCTAAGCAAATTTGGAAATTGTAGGAAGTGTCGTGACGTGTAGTGTCGTGATGTATGGTGTCATAAGGATGTAAATACATAGTAAATTCTACTAAACAAAAAGACTAAAGCTAGTCAAAGGTATAAATTAATCAACCAAAAAGATATGCATGCACACACATATATATACAATGCACAAGAGGAGGTTGAGATGAAATTCTCATGTATCCCCCCCTAGACCTAAGCTAGGAAAAATGTGGCATGGTTTGAGTAGGAATTAAGGTGTTGTAGGAGAACATGATGAATACCAATTGCCGGCGGGAACTTGAGTGAGCTCCAGCTTGAGGCAGAAGAGATGGTATCCACCATTACAGTTGTCGCAAAACAACATCTGATCAACATCATTTGTCCTCTGACATACCTAACATGGATAATCAAGTGGAAGAATCCAAGTTGACATGATGATGGTAGGATCCAAGTTTAGCAGGTGGCAGGGTGCACAATTTTTGGAATGATCCTGAATTGTGCATCTGTCAGCTCCTTGCAACTCTAACACACTTGAAGGCTTGATCGCCTTAATCCTCAAGACAGTGCGATCGGAAGAAGTGTCTAGAGTATCATTGGGTTGCCATTGGAGATACACAAAATCACCAACATCAAATTGTCTCACCTTAGGTTTGTAACTGCCACCTCGTGTGTGTGCATATCGCAAGGTGTCTCAATGTTGTGCAATGGGCAGATTCTCCATGGCCATGGGCATAACCCTCTTGAATAGAGCATCCCTTTCTGCAATGACCTTAGCCCAAGTGGTTGGGGAGTCCAAGTCCACAACCTGGTCCATTTGAACAATAATGGAAGAAGGTGGAATGGGATGTCTCTCAAAAAGTAAAAAGTAAGGAGAGAAATGAGATAAAGAGGCATGTTTGGACATCTTGTAACCCATGGCAATGTAAAGGGAGGGCCAGGTCTCAATCTTCTTTGTTCTTAGTGAGGCAAATCTTCCGAAGTCCCTTCTTGCATGTTTGAACCATCCTTTCTGCAAGGCCATTAGCTTGGGGACGATCTCTTGAAGTTCAACAATGGTCAATGAGAACATGGTCAAGTAGGTCTTGGAATTCTCCCCTGAATTATGATCCTTGATCAGTAAGGCACTCGGCACAAGCCCCAAACCTACTTAAAATTTGTTGTAAGAAAGTTTGGCTAGTGCTGTGTGATGATTTGTCCAGTAGCACAACAAGCTCAACCCACTTTGAAAAATGTTCAATCATAATCATGATGTAAACATTACCCCTGGAGGTTTGTGGTAACTTTCCAGCTAAATTACATGACAAACGATAGAACATGCCCTGAATAGGGAGTGGAGAAAGCGTGAATTGTTGATAGGAGAAAGAAGTTTTCACTCTATCACATTGTTCACACCTAGCAATGATGTTTCGGACTTGAGCATACATACCTTTCCAATGGTAATGAGGAGCGAGAAGGCTATAAGTACGCTTAATTCCAAAGTGTCCAAGCTCCAAATGTACCTTTTGAATAAGACCAGGCTGTTCACGTGGTGGTGGAACCATTCTATTGCCTTGTGGTAAGCATTGAACGAGATGATTGTCCCTCCATGAGTAGCGTTTGGACCGCTATTGTATGTGATCCTGCTGACTTGATGTAACTTGGAGAGGGTATTCCCCATGTTGAAGAAACCTCAGAGTGTCCAAATCCTCCCATATATCCAGAATGGGATGCTCAACCAGGTTACATTGCAGTAATGCAAGATAACTAGATGCCTCAGATACATGTATTGCTCGAATCTGGTCAAAATTTTGCCTCACTTCTGAAAAATCTTCAGAGGTAGTGAAGGGTCTTTGCGACAGGGTATCCGCATTTTGATGTGTAATACGAGGTCGGTGAATAACCTTGAACTCATACTCTTGAAGTATAAGTGCCCAACGATCTAATTTACCAATAAGCTTATCGTTGGTCATCAACCACTTGATAGGCTGGTGGTCGGTATATAAAGTGAAATTGGTGCCATAAAGATAGGGCTTGAAATGTATGACGGCCCATACAATAGCAAGGCACTCCCCTTAGTATGAAGAATAGTTGCTCTCAGTCTTGTTGTTGCTTCGAGATGCATAGGTGATAACATATTCCTTTCTTTCCTCATCAAGTTGGCCAATAATAGCTCCAATACCAAGAGCACTCCAGTCAGTGTGTAGAATGAAGACCTTGTTGAAATCAGGTCTTCTCAGAATGGGGAACTTTGAAAGCTTTTCCTTGAGTGTGTAAAAGCTTCCTGAGCCTCATCATTCCATGTCCAAGCAACATCCTTTTTTAACAATGCATAGAGAGGATGAGCAATAGTACTAAAGTCTTGGACATAAATTTTGTAGTAATTACATAATCTGATGAAGCTCCTCAACATGTGAACATCAGTAGGATTGGGCATCTCCAAAATAGCTACTACTTTGGCCCAATAAGCCATAATACCATTTGGTAAAATTCTATGTCCAAGGTAGATTATTAAGGTGACAGCAAACTCACACTTTTTAGGATGGATCTTCATATTGACTTCATGGAGCCTCAAGATGAGCCAAATGCTGTAGGAGTCATTGCTATGCACTAGGACGTTGTTTATGTAGCACTTCAAGAAATCTGCCCCTTCGAGACCATGACTCGCTGAAAGAAGACATGTGCATTCTTCAATCCAAAAGGCATCACAAGCCATTCCCATAACTTGTTGCTTCCATGGAATGTCATTTTCTTGCGATCCTTCGCAACAAGCACAATCTAGTTGAAACCTTGCTTCAGATCCACAATTGTGAAGATGTTTAAATCTCCAATGATATCAAACAATTCTTCAGGGATGGGCATGGGGTACCTATCCTGAGGTGTAACTAGGTTCAAAGGCCTATAATCCCCGCACATCCTTTTTTCAATCCATAATCCAGCTGAATTTTTTTTTGATAGCATTACTATAACGATTGCAAAATCAAAACTTGATGGCTGAATGAGACCAACCTCATGGAGCTCTTTGCATCTTTCATCTACCAATTCCCACTCATGCTTGCTCAACCTATGCCTCCTTCGATAAATGGGTGTCTCATTTGTAAGGTCTATAGAGAACTGCATGGTCTTACACCTACCTAAGTCTTTCATTGAGAATGTAAACACATTCTCATATTTAATTAGCAAGTCTATGACTTGGTCTCTCTCCTTCTTGGTGAGTGGTTCCCCATAATGAAAGGGTAGTTGGAAACACATGGAATGGAATTAGAAAGTGTGTTTGAAGAACTTAGTGTATTGGGTTCTCCACTATCCAACTGCGTAGATTCGTAAAAGGTTGTAATTATTTCTCTAGAAGCTGACGTACCTCTAGGTGTATTAGACACAACTTGAGTCAAATTACATGGTACCTCCTCCCCCCCAACACTCAGAGTGAAATGTAGAGTGTTGAAAATAGGCAAGTGTACTTGGTCGGGGTGCCATGTGGTTACATCGCTAGAACTACAAGTTGATTGAATTAATGTTGGCGTTGTGTACATTTGAAAGAGTAGAAAAGTTACCAACAACCATGTAGGGAATTCAAGTCCATGCCTCTCCCTAGTAGAGCATTACGCTCCAATCTAGTCACCTTAGTGTGACTACTAGTGCCAGCTTGGAACCCCATAGCCCTTTCTCTTTCTTCTGGGCTTGGTTCATCCCAAGTGGTTGAAGCATGACGATACACTAGGCCTAGTCCATCTCCTTGAAAGGCATGTGCTCCTGGGAAGGAGACAAAGGTGGGCCAAACACCTTTTGGTTTTCCTATTGTGTTCGCAGGAAACCAAAGAGGTTTTTCTTGTCTTGTAACTGGTTGGCAAGAACTTTGATCATCCAATATGTGAGAAACCTGTAGGTTGGGGTCTTTGATAGTGTATTTCAGAGCTAGTTGTAGAACTGAGAGTGGTGCCAAGTTGGTCCACTAGCTGCACAGCTGGTGCACATAGGAACCGCATTGTGCCGCATCAAGTAGGAGCGGCTCTCCAAGGTAATGCTTGACTAGTGTGTAGTGCTCCTGGACTTTCTCCCTCTGATCAAGCTGAGAAGGGGTGTTCTCAATTACATAACCAAGTGTAGGAGAAATGGATTGAACCCAGGTGATCAATCATATCATGTCCGTGAAAAGACCAGATCTTGTGTCATTCAAGCCTTCTCCAAATCCAACCGTTGAAAATTCTTGACACTCCCAACTTGAAATGATGAGGTCGATGAGGCCAAGTAATTCCATATGCTTCTTCTGAATTAGTTGTATGTCAAAGGGCAAAAATGTGAAAC
>Ga0116227_10001593_pt1 | contig 51099 bp, 45 predicted proteins | sample S1TSphgellanicum_FD_89693 | JGI IMG/M metagenome (GOLD analysis project Ga0116227, IMG submission 89693) | Host-associated microbial communities from peat moss isolated from Minnesota, USA - S1T2_Fb - Sphagnum magellanicum MG | ecosystem: Host-associated > Plants > Peat moss > Unclassified...
TATTAATATTGGTAATATTAATGATTTCCTGAGGTACGTTTGGATAATGTCTCTCCACCCGCTTTCTTAGTGGGGGGGGGGTGGGGTTTTTGGGTTTGGTGAAGGGAAACCCTAATCCAATAATGCCTTAACAAGGATGTGGGGGCCATTGGGTCCTTTGTTTTAATGATATAGTTGGGGGGAGAGGAGAGGAGAAGAAGGGTCATGGGAAGAAGGTGAAGAAGAACAGCAAGAGAGTTTTAAAAACCTGACTTATTTGTCAGCCAAAAAAAGTCCTTTCTTGAAGGAAAAGGAAAGCAAAGGAGGAGGGACCAAAAAAACCCTTCTTCTATATACCATGGAATCCAGAAAGTTCCATAGGTGGTATTATTAGGGTTTTTTCAAACATGCATGTCCACAACAAGCCTTTGGCTGAACAAACATGGGATTGTCTTAGTTCTTTGCAAAAATGATTTCTTATTCCATTGCAAAAATCATTGAACCTGGGGGGGGGTGTTGTTGTTTGATTGTCCTCTCAATGAAGTTTTTGTTTTGGCACTCATTATATATATATATATATCCAAAGGGTGATTTTCATTTGCCATTTTTAATTAATTATTTTTAATTAAAAAAGTATCACTATACGGAATGTGGATATTGTGGCCCAACATTGGTTTCAATTAGTGTTGTGTGCTTCTTGGGTTTTGTTAATACACTTTAGGTTTTTCAAAATCAAAAGAACCCACGGTTGCACGTTTTGAATATTTTCAAAGAATCGGCGATTAAGGGTAGGTTCTTTGATTTTGTTGAAACCCTAGAGTTTAACAAAACTAGTGTTGTGTGTGTAAATGGTTTGGGATTTACACTCAGTGTAAGTGTAAAATATGAAACATGTAAGTGTAAAACCATGTAAATTTATATAATTTTATGCAGTCTGATAAAACAATGTAAATGCAAATATATATATATATATATATGATTTTACATGACTATGTAAAACAATGAAAATATAAAAACCCACAACTAATTCATACGACTTTGCAAGAAGGTCTGGTCACTAAAGATATAATATAAAATTATCTATAAAGTAATGAAAACAACACCAGAACCCTGAGTTTGATCATAAAGAGGGTGAGATTCAAAAAAATAAAAAACATTAGCATTCAAGGGTGGGGGGGACCTCAGTTTTTGTTGTGAACTGAGTTTCACCCTGTCTTTCCTTTTCTTTTTAGCGCCTCCACTCTTGCTGCATATATTTTCATTGCTCCTACTTGTAAAGCTACTATGATTAGTGTTGAACCTTGTGCATTAAAAGCTGATTTTCAGCATTTCATTCCTAGATTTAATAAAATTTCATTACTTTATGGATACACCTGAAAGAAGGGTTTGGGGTGAAAGGAGGCCCAAAGACAGGGTGACTTCACAAATAATTCTAGTATTTACACTTACACACCCTCAAAACATTTACCTGGGTCATGTAAGTGTATTTGACAAATATTTACACTGGCCTCATGTAAGTGCAAGAAAATTTATATACATTGTAACAGGATAAGAAGTGTAAATGTAAAAAAATTGGACGTGTAAATGTATATGTTTTACACTTACACTGGATTTACACGCCATGTAATATGACTATTGACACTTACACACACAACACTGGTCAATACCAGTTCTATGATTTTGTGAGAACCTCTAGGCAAGGGTTGATATACCCTATTACCCTAATGCGCTGGTTCTTTCTTTGAAACTGAGAGAACAGCCAAATGCTGGTTTGAACTTCTTTTTTCTTCCTTTCATGAAAATTTGATTATTGTTCCTTGGGCTAACCCACAAGTTTCAATCGTTCCTTGGTCTAACGCATGATTTTCAATTGAGCTCTTTCTATTGTGATTCAACCATCTTGGCAATTATGTTTTGAAATAAAGATGAATTGAGTCTAACTTTTATACTACACTTTGTATGCAACCATAGTAGTAAAAGTTAAGGGTTGTGTAGCATATGTACAAGGTTGTGACCATCCTTTGTAGTCTTCCCACCATGCCAACACAATCATATTGTTTATGAATGACACCAATATTCAAAGGAACCACATGGAGTATTTGTTTTAATGTTTAAAACAACATTTCTTGATGTTTGTGAAGAGTGATTCATTTAGGGATGCTTGAATTTTTGGCAAGTCAATTAGTTGTAGGTGATGATTAGGTACATTGCAAATTGTATTTCGACAAATGTGGATCAAGGCTAATTCAAGAGGAATAAGTTGTGCTTATTATAGCTTGTGAGATTTTTTCATTTTATGGGTTTGAATGACTTTCACTATACAATCTTGATTTCTTTCATTTTATGGATTTGAATGACTTTCATTATATGATCTTGATTTGCTACCACACTTCAACCATGATCTTTCGATCAAGAATTGTCAATTGTTGGCCATTGGATGAGGATGATGGGAGGTGTTGCAAGTCCAACACCTCTAATAGATGAAAAAAATCTTTAGAAGCTGAAAAATCTTCGACATGGTAGTACTAAATCATCAAAATTAGACATGGAATTATTCTCTAGTTGTTACACAACATATGGTCTTGCAATGATACTTGTATCATACAACCCAACACACTTAGTTTGCCAACTAATTGTGATTAAAAGCACATTTGACCATGTATGATTAATTGCCCTTTTTTCAACATTTGTAACCATTATGAACAGGGTTTTTTTTTCCAATTTTGTGATGTAGCTGAAGTGATGATCATCCATATGATGATTTGGCTACATATTAGATATGAAACCAAAATGCTTCTATTTTCTTGGCTATTTATCATAAAAATCTGGTTATTTAGAAAAAATAAATAAATTGGAAATCTGATGAATTTGGGTCATTTTTTTCTATGAAGAGTCCTTTGTATATGCCAAAATCATATTTTTCAGGTTAAAATTTGGTGAAATTTTGCCCAAAACCAAAAAAAATACTAACTATGAAGCAAAACCCCACCATTTGACCTGTATATTTCTATATGGTTTTCATGACACAACTAATTTATGACCTTATTGTTGTTGGTTTAATTCAACTATTCACAATAGAGATGAAATTGGAAGTTGTTTTATGAAAGTTACCAACTGGTAAACCCACATAACCCTCTTCTTAATTTCATTGTATTCTACTTGTTCCATTGGTGTTTGGTTTTGTATGGACTTGGATGCTCTTTACACTATGTAAACTATGATGACTCAATGCATAGTTCAATCAAAAGGAATTAAAAAAACAGTAATTTCTTTAAATATCTAACCACAAATTTAAAAGTATGCTATATGCATTATGACATAAAATTTAAGTAATATGGAACATTAATTTCCACGGAGTTTGATGTTGGAATCTTGGAAAAAAAAAAGTTGCAAAGTTGCAAAGTTAAGGAAAATTATATTAGTCTTTTTTAATTTTTTTTTGATAATTTCCAAAGGCTCGGTAAGAAGTCAAGCACACATGCATTAAAAAAAAAAAAATTGTTATTTGATTTTTTCAATAATCTTTTGGCACTTAGAAGGTGATGATATTAAACTTGAATTGTCATAGAGTCCTTGACTCCTAAGATATTTATATAAAAAGTTCAGACATGTCAAAACCATTATATAATCTTCACCGTCCATTATAACATAAATTGACCATAAAATTAACCAAAATTTCCATTGTTCACCGAAAAATAAATTTAAAAAATCATGTTCACATGAGATACAATAGGGTAAAGAAAAAGGACATGACTCATGGTCTTTGTTTGTGTTGTGATAACTTCATGTATGTTGGTTAAAGTTTTGGTAAACAAATTGTTGATTTGATTACTAAAAATGGAGTTAAATCTTAAAACACACAAATATATGACACTTTGTAACAATTAAAAGGGAAAGTTTTAATTGGTTGATGCATTTGTAAAAATTGAAAGTCATGAAAATTGAATAAATTGAACCTCATTTTTATTTATGATTGCCTTCAAGAATCTATCATGTCTCATAGTATAAGCTTTGTAATGAAGATGGACTAATGTAATAGTTTTAACTTTGTGGTAGTTCTCATTGATGAAAACTTTAGAAAGAAATTGGAAAGAAACATATTAAGACTAAAACAAAATGTTCATGAACTTTCGACAATTTTTCATAATTGCCAAATTTAAAAATATGACAATATCATGATGGGAGTCATTTTTGCTTGGTCATTTGAATCAAGTTTTGGGCTTAAAAAGGACAAGGAATTGACAAAAATGATCAATGTAGAAACTTGTTTGATCCAAAAATCTTGCAAAGATCCATGAGATCCATGTTTTGGAACACCTTTAGTTTTTGCATACCCATGGTATTAAGGGTATATAACTAACGATGTATACTCTTAGTTAAAGGTTTGCAAATTTATCAATCCAAATTAGGGAAAAAGAAATTTATCAATATTTACCCTTCTCGTTGGCTAAGCATAATACCTATATGTATTTTTACTTGCCCAAAATTTATGGATGCAATTTTGGATAAATGTAAAGTAAAAGGCAAAGCAAATTGTGAATATGTGTGGTATTTGTACATGTATGGCACATTGATAAATGGGGTTAAATAATTAGTTGTGAAATGATTGGCAACATTCCTTAATGAAAAAGGCTAGTACAACAACCTAATGAGGTTCTAAGTTCTAAGAGTATAGGTGTAGAGTCTTGCTAAAGGTAATTAGTGTAATGAAAGGTGATAAATATATAAATTTTAAAAAATAATTATTTTCAATTAAATAATTATATATATATATATATATACAAAACAAGTCAACCAAATGCCTTGGAACCGAGTGCAATGCACAAAGTGCAAAGGCACATATGCTATAGGATTATTTTTGCATGTTCCCTCTTTTCACCTACCTCAAAAGAAATACCTTCCGGCCCCAAGTAAACATAAACCTTAAATTAACTCCAAGAAATCCCAAACTAGAACTAACTAGGTCCGATTTTTGGAACTTGATTCAATTTATGTGTGGAACTGGAATCAGATCTAGGTAAAACCAAGATATGTTATTTTTCAAAAAAAATGAAAAATAAAAAATTGAATCAAGTGTTAATCAACAATTAATCACTCGTTCCAATCTGGGTTTGTAAGAAATTTCAATGACACAAATTTGTATCTTATTACTAACACATGAGTGTTACTAGGTCTATGCACTTGTTTAATTTATTTTAAAAGTGTCAAAATTTCAGATATTCAAATCATAGCTGCTAGCCCCACATCCCCTCCCCTTCCCTCCTTCCCCGCCCCTTTCTTTCAATGTTAAAATATTTCAGCATTTGGTTCGGAACATGGGTTGTCAGTTCCAACAGTATCATAGATGATGAAACATGCAGCTAAGCAAGTCCAAGGTAGTAAGTTAAGCATCTCTTTCCATTAGGTTGTTGTGATCAGAGCTGGTACACACACAATAATGCCATAATCACTAGTTAAGTTTGAAACACTCAGATACATACAATGAGTGTTGGCCAGTTCCAGGTTCCATGACAATTCTGTCTCCAATTCCCTGTAACTGCAGGTACTTGTAAAATTAATTGGAGTAAAATACTTGAAAGACAGTGTGTGTGTGTTTTAATATATACTAGTGTGGCCTGTGCCTTTGGCCCAAGTGTTACCACGTTCTCAACTGATCTTTCCTTCCAAAAAAACCTGGTTTTTTGGAATTTATTTGAATTTTCAGTGGCAGAAATGACTTAAAAATCAATAAATATCTCCCACATTCTGAATCCAAATCTTACCAAAGTTAAGTCGTGCTCATCAAGCTCTTTCCAACAACACCAAAGGCACATTCCAATTCCTCTGAAATTTTTAGCTACGATTTAATTTAATTTTCAGTGAAGAAATCATTCAATATTCAAGAACTTTTTGCACGGCAAGTCCAAACATCATGGAATCAAGCCCATGCACATCTCCTCATGAGGAGCTTTCCAAAAACACCAAGAACACATCTGAAGCATCCTGGTTTGGTGGATCTCATAACTACAAAACAAAACAAACTACCTTCCTTCATACATAGATATGTATGTATGTATGTATGTATTTTCAATAAGAATACACTCTGAGTGTATGTATACATGTGTGTGTTTTTCAATAAGAATTCACTCTACAGTTTGTATTTGTGTGTTTATGCAATGGGTCATCATCACCTTATGTATCTATGCAAACAAATTGGAAGAATCTGTGTCTGGCATTTTTATGTCTGAACATTCATTTTGCGGTATTGGATCTCTGTTATGCATTTGTATGTGAAGATTTTGTGATATTGGGCCTCTGGAATTTCTATGTGAAGATTTTGTGATATTGGGCCTCTGGAATTTCTATGTGAAGATTTTGTGGTATTTGGGTCTGGCATTTGCATGTGAAGATTTGTGGTGTTGGGTCTCTGGCATTTGCATGTGAAGATTTGTGGTGTTGGTTCTCTGGCATTTGTACGTGAAGATTTGTGGTGTTAGGTATCTGGCATTGTTTCTGAAGATTTGAGGAGTTGGGTATGTGTGTCTATCTAGGTGCTCAAGAATTAGTGGTGGAGAGAGGAGCGAAGGAAAAAGATCCAGAATCTGCTTTTCCTAAGCTTTCCAGCAACCACCACCACGTAGGAAGTCAAATGGTGCTCGCTAAATGAAGTCTATTCACTCAATTTTTGCTTCATTGCAAAAAAGAAGAGAAGTAAGCCCCCCTATCTCTCTTCTAACTTAACCCTATTTTTATAAAAAAAATTCTCTGGATATGAACTGCTCCAAATGTGCTTTGCAATTTTGCAATTTTTATCCTGCAACTATGATCAAGCTGGCTGTGGTTGATGGGCATATATTCTGCTCTGTGGTGGGCAATGCAAAAGGGATGTGTCCTGGTTTGGGGTTTAGGGGTTTAGGGTATACATACTCAATCTCCCATCTCAAGGTTCATCATAGGCACATTCAATCTTTGGGCTAATTGCATTGTAAGTACTTTGAGCAGAAGTGATGTGCATTTATCTAGCATGTGCATGTCGATTATTGCTGAAGCCAAGCCATTTTACAGGAAACATGGTCAGTGTCAATCTCATACCACCATCAAATTCACACCCAAATCTATCCACTGCTGGCATACATTCTTATCTCATGAGGAAGTCATGCCTGTTAGACAGTATGTTAGCAGAAATAGCAGAAAGGGGTAGCTCTTCCACTATCAAATTATTCAGCAACATGTTTCTCCATGAAGAGTCTGCTGTCCTGTTTCAGTAAATTATCAATGTCATCAGACATGTGTCTCCAAGTTGCTTTGTTGGTGTTTTCTTTCAAGCTGAACTGGAATTTAGACATGGTTTGTACACCACTCCAAGTGGTCATTCTCTTGCACCTTGCTTGGGGGATTGGGCATGCTGCACATCAATGGATTGAGCTCACCAAAGAGGGCCTCCCCCCACCCTACAATTACTGCCTGGCTACAGAACTGGTGTCAAGAAAAGCACCCAACACATATGCAAGAACAGAAGAAAAGGTGCAATGAAAGGTGCCACATTCTCCAGGCGCACTGCAAATTGATTTGATGAGTACTCCTCTCAATAGTTTCAGATCCCCAGAGACTTTTGTGTTCCAGTGAATTGACATGGCACAAGGAAGTTGATAGTACAATCTGTTACCTATTTGGATTTTGAGCATAGCAGCAGGAATTGATGACCAAAAGCTTGCCCCTTTTCCAACATCAAGTTGTCAAATGATTTCCCATATGCTCAGATAAACAAAGCTCTCTCTGTTTGGCTTGTTTGAATTCATCTGTATAAGAGCTTTGATCTCTGACTCATTTGAATTTTTTTTTTGCAGAGGCATTTGGAATTCATGCCTCAACAATGTTCAGCTATCAGCTCCTTGCATCATCAGCTGCTTTAGGCTGACCAGGTCCTTATCATCAAAACCTTCAATTAGCTTCAAAACTGATTGGTTTGACAATTGAATTGGATACATGTAACATGTGTGTAAGACACTCGCAGATCAGGAGTGGAGAGATGAACACATTTCACTCAATAGCAATTTTTTGTATACTAATTATTTATCAACAGAGTGTGATTAGTTGAGGTCACCTTCTGATGGCTGAGGATGAGCTGTGTGCTGTTGACTACAGTTATGTCCGTTGCATAACAAGGTGGAAAAGGTATGTGAAAAGAGCTATGGTGGTTATTGTGGGTTGTAAGGCACAACCAAAATGACAGGACTTCCCGTAAGCAACCCAGGACATTCACAAGTACAGGAAGACAACAAAAAGCCTTGTGAGGAGGGAAAGACACAATCCTTTCAAAATCTTTGCAAATGAAGGTTGACATTACCATTGGGCTTTTGCTCCAAAAGTACAGGCCAGCCAGCCAGAGTGAACCAACAACCCACCTGCGCCGCAACATGAGGGATGGATGGTGGGTGGATCGTAAACACTTTTCCATTGGGTTCCCAGTTCCCCTAGCTAACCAACCATGATGTTTAGCTCAGTTTCTGTTTTTACTACCTACGTATCTACAGACCTACGAACAACCCACTAGCCATCATCACCAATGTAGGGCAGTCTTTCAAAGGGCTTTTGAAATAGTGTACATTTTATGTTTTGGGGGGACAACAAAACATGAAAATGTACACTAATTTCGAACCTACAACTTCCCCGCAATTTTTCCAGTGTATTACATTCAATGTGTACAGCTCCAAAAAAAGTGTGCAAATTTTGTGCAACATCATGACTGGCTGTTAAAACCACATTGTCTGTTGGTGTGACATATAGTAGAGTTACTATGTACACGCCTTCTTAAATAGGTGGGTACTGTGACATACATAGGCCAGAGTAAACCAGCAGCACCCACTCAGGCATCATGCAGGAAGGATGGTGTGTGTGGACAGGAAACATTTTTTTCATTGTATTCCTCTCAAATAGGTAGCTAAACCACCGTTGTTAGCTGTATGATAAACCATCCAAATGTATCTATCTACCTAGTAGCAACCAAGCTCCTTAACTAACTACGTACTTACCTGCATAGTACCCACTTACATTCCCTACCGATGATACTTTACTTATATAGGTAGTTGCTTAGTAGGTAATGTGCAGGGGATATACCAGGATTTACAGGATAGGTTGCTAAGGTTACTTGTGGGTCTCCCAAGTGATGGTGCATTGATCACTGTTGGTTTTGTTTGGCAGATTTGGAGAGGAAATCTGGTGACACAACTAGTTGATGGTTGTTGTTGGTTCACTCTGGCCATGATATGCTACGGATGACAACCAGCTTCTCTGACTTTCTTCAACAGGAAAAAAGAAAATTGTCACAGCATTTGTGCAACAGACAAACTATTGGGTTTGTGCCATTACTTATCCTAGTATGAAAGAGGCATTGCAAATGAAAGTGAATGAAAAGTAAGTCATGTACAACGACGTACAAAATGAGGAAACATTGAAAAAACTCATCAAGTGACTAACCACCAGCTCAGTTTTTTTTGTCAAAGTGTTTTTCTGTATCCCCAACAACCCCACCTGCACTCTGAGAAACTGCATGTTGCCACCGTTTTCACAATCATTTGAAATGGACTTATTTGCACCCATTTTGCAGGTGGTTTATAAATTGCACATTTGACACAATTATGTGAACCTTTGACCATCAGGTAGGTGAATTGCAAATGGAAACATCGTCCAAATGGAATGGCATTCATCCAAAATCTCTCCAGAGCTTTGTTTTGCTCAATACTCCAAATCATGTTGCTGCTTCTTCTAGATGTTGGGTATGTTGTAGCACGAGATGTTTCTGCTAGGTATATATGGTTTTTCTCCTAATGCTATCTTTGTTGGCCTTGCCTACCAAGGCAAGGGTATTGTGTTTAGATTCACTATAGAGTATAGTAGCTTAATGGATTTTGGCCCCTAGGTAATAATAGGTCTATTTTTATATGAGGATTTTTGAAAGATGATATTTTGGCTTGTGTTGGAACTTGAGATTAGTTATAGAGTTATAATATCTGGAAGGATTTTGCTTTCTTTTAGAGGATTTTTTGAAGATTAGTTATTTTTTTCATGATGAAATATTTGAGTCTCCATGATTCTTCTTTTGCCCTTAAGATACTTTTTCATGTAAATGGCAACACCACAATGTAACGCACCCCTTGTTACAAATATGAAAGAGGTACTCCACCTTTTGATTTTTATAGTTTCAATTTGAATTGGATTTCAAGGTTGAGGCACATTCACAATTTTTGTGACATGCACACCTTTATGATCTTCAAACAAGACAATTTCCAATCTTAAAGTGATTATAGATTGGGAACTAAAGTGGTGTAGATGTTATTGTTATGCACTACTTCCATGTGTGGTTGGTTTCTAAATGGGTACCTATTGCCTCTTCGTGTTAAGGCTCCATTATGCATTATGCAATCCGACATGAGTTTAGTGAATGGTTCCAAGCCATTACAAACGTAGTGATGATGATGACACTATTGATGTTCTTTCTTAAGTGTTCATGTGGAAATGTACTTCGCTCCCCCATATTATCTAGCACGTTTCTTTGTAAATATCTGAAGATCAAAATGGTACTCAATCTACTTCACAAAATCTTCTTAAATTCTCCCCTTGACAAGGTACTTACCCATCTTTGGATGAAAAGCTAAATGTAATCTATCAAAAGGAACAACACCACCATTAGAAATTTCAAGGCGTAGTCATTTCGTCCTCTAACCTAAAAGAAAATTTGGCAACTCTAGAATGGATTGTAGGAGGACATTCCATATGTGACCTCCACGATAAGAAAACTTTACAAATCCAATTAATGCTTGTAGTTGAGGGCATTACTTGGTGTAAAAATCGACGATTTTTTGTCAATTTAATCTCGTATTTTTTTTCTTGTGATACTTATCAAGTGTCACAAGAAACAAATAAAAATGATGCAAGATATTTTGAAAAACAAATTGCCCACAAGAGCACATGCATTTCATTTTCCAAAATGCCCATCAAGTTCTTCTACTACAAAAAAAAAAGGTTGGGTCCAAATACATTCCAATGTTTAACGGAGCTTTTTCCGTAGTGTGGAATTGATGAATGAACCTAAGGTTCAAAATGTCTCTATTGTTGTGTTACAAGATAAATGATTTGCCCTAATTATGGGCGGATGGTTCGGTACCATTTGTGACACCTACACGACACTATTCCATTTCCATAGTACAAAACATATTCTTGTCCGTAGTTTTGATACTTGAATTTAGCCCATTCTTTGGCCAAGGGTTTGTCACACCGCACATAAAACAAATCAACACACAAAATAGGTCAACACTTTTGGGTAATAAGGCAACAATAGAGACTCAAGCAATTTATTTCCCCATGAAAGAAACAACATGAAAAGAAGAAGAAAAAAAAAGAGTCAAGAGACAACAAGAGCAAGGGTTTAGGGTTTAGGGTTACTTGCCATTTACATTAAAAAGTATTTTAAGACAAAAAAAGAATTATGGAAACTCAAATATTTTATCACGCAAAAATACAAATTTCAAAAAATCCTCTTTAAAAAAACCTATTATAACTCTATAATAACTAATGTCAAGTTTCAACACAAGCCTAAATATCATCTTTCCAAAATCCTCAGATAAAAATAGGCCTATTATTATTACCTAGGGACCAAAATCCCTTAAGCTACTATGCTCTATAATGAACCTTAACACAAAATATCCTTGCCTTGCTTGGTAGGCAAGGCCAACAAATTGGCTTTGTAGAACATGACCAAGTAAAGCCTTGGCTAATGTTTTTTCTAGTGTTGGGACAAGGCCCATTATAACGCGGAATAGTCTCTTTTCTTCCCAGAAAATAGACGTGTATGGTAATAATGCGCAAGGAGCAAGGCATTCCCAAAGTAAGTGCCTAGAACTAAGGTCCTTTACATGTGTGTGATAAGGTCCTTGACGCCGAGCGTTACTAGAATTAAGGCCATGTGAGATGGAGCTTAACATGGGTCACTTATTTCGTTAACGCCCTCCAAATAGGACCTTAACTAAGGCATGAAAAAACCTCGGAATTTGTTTCTAGTGTATTTCTAGGGTGGATTCTGATGCAAAATTACGGGCTCACCATGCATTTTCCATAAATAAATTTGCCATTTTTCGCCAATTTATTAGAGGTATTGTATAGTTTGGAATATTTTCACTTTCGTTGCCAAGTGCAGAACTTATTCTGCACATTGTAAAGGCAGAAAGGGCAACTAAAGTCCTTTTACGCCAGGGAATGTGCCCTTAGGGTGCATTCTGCCACCTAGTTCTAGGTTTGGCCTACTGGCTCCAACCTAGCAACTCACTAGGTGATAGAATGTGCCCCCAAGGCCACATTCTATTATTGTGTAACTGGTTTGTTCCCAAGTGGGACATTTGGTCATAATATGCCGGGTTTCACTTTTGGTTTTGCCAGTTCCACTTGTGATGTGAATCGATCGGTAAGAGACAATCCGTTACGCTCTGGAACAGGCCCTAGTAGAACCCATTACCACCTAACAGAATGTGCATGTCACCCCTCCCAGGCCCTAGTAGAACCCATTACCACCTGACAGAATGTTCATGTCACCCCTCATGGGACTCAGCACATTCCCTCGGAATAGGTCGAGTAGCTTACCAAGTAGCCCATTCCATATTATTGGAACCCCCTTTAGATGTAATTCCATTTAATTTTGCTAAATTTTTTAGTTTAAATTTTGCAAATAAAAATTTGTATAAGAAATGAAAAAAAGAAGAACAAACAAAACACTGGATGGAAAAATCTTAGTTTGGATGTTAAGCTATATGGCTTAGATGGTAACTTGGAAGGTAGTAAAAACTAAAAACACTAATTTCATGAATGAAAACATTAATTTAAAAAGTAGTAATTTTTTATTTTAAATTTTAAATTAAATTTAAAAAGTAGTAAATTATTATTTTTTTAAAAAATAAAATTAAAAATAAAAAGTAGTAAATAATTATTAATTTTTTATAAATTAAAAAATTAATTAAAAAAAAGTTATATGTAGATAGGAGGCAGTCCCTACTTGCTTACTTGTAATTGACCATTTCGACCAGTGGACTGGTTGGCCCACCTTGGTCTGGAAGCTGGACTGGACCGGTTGGACTGGACTGGAGGGCAGACTTTGTTCTGCACAATCCAGTACACTAGATTCTTCGCTTCCTTCTCTCCTCTCTCTCCTCTCTCTCTCTCTTTGCATCGCCATCGCAGCCCAGCTCTCGTCTCTCCATCTCTCTCTTTCTCTCTCCGATCGAGATGTTCTACAACCCTGCAACGTAATAATAGAAGATCGGATCAGATCAGAACAAAAAACAACTGTACAGATGAGAAGAGAAGAGACCAGAATAGAAGTTGGTTTTGCATTTTCAAAGATCGACGTCTCGCTCTAGTCTCTGTGTGTGTTTGTGTTTGTGTGCGTGTGTGTGTGTGTCTCTCTCTCTCTCTTCCTTTGTGTGTAAGGTTTGTTTCTGCTGCTGCCTGGTTGGTATTCTTTTTTCTGTTTTTTTTTGGTTGTAGATTGTTTGTGAGTGATTTTTTTGGAGCAGATTGCTGGATCGAGGAACTGGGTTTCGGGGGAGCTTTTAGTTCTTTTGTCAGTGTGAAGGAGGACGACAAGAAGAAGAGGAAGAAGAAGAGGAAGAAGACTAGTGGAAATGCTGTTAGCGGCGGTGTCGAGTTCAGTAGCAGTGGCGACGGCTACGGTGCCAGTAAGGCGAGGAAATGTTGTTGGAATCGGAGCTCCTTACACTACTACCGGCACCGGTGTTGTAGCAGCAGCAGCAGCAGCAGCAGCATGGGACAATCAAAGATGCAGCAGCAGCAGCGGCGCTTCGAAAGTGCAGTCGTCGCTAGCAGCGTTTAGAAGCAGCAGCAGGAGGAGCGCAGCAGTACAATCTCCTGTCTCCCGTTTGTTGTTCTCGTCGCGACTGGGTGGGGAGATGAGGATGGGGGTGACAAAGAAGAGCTTGGGTGGCGTCGCACTCCAGACCCACAAGCGCCTCTCTTCTTCTATTCGCGCACAAGCTGCTGGTCTCTCTCTCGTCCCTCTTTGGTTTCGTGGAGAAAACCACAAGAATGTTTTCCTAGTCCTTGTGAGATGGGTGGGGAGGACGTTTTATTGGCAAGTCTTGGTTATGGGAAGTGGTTTTTGGGGGTTTTGGATCTCTGGTGTAAGCTTTCTTTTCTTTCCCTCAAGATCTGAGATCTGTTTGTGTTGTTGGGGGACTTGCAGATGGGGAGGTGGTGGAGGAATTGGTGGCCACAAAACAGGCAGTGACTTCTTCTTCTTCTTCTTCCTCTGGAGGCATTGTGCTACCAGCTGTAGGTGTTGCTTGTCTCGGAGCTATTCTGTTTGGCTACCATCTTGGGTATGTCCACACTCACCCTCACAAAAACAAAAAACACCCATGTCTACACTCTCCCTCACAGAAACACCCACCTATCCCATTTGCATCAACAACAACCACCTAAGCATGAAAAGCTCACTCGCTCCATTACGGTGCCATTCATTCATTCTTAGATCTGAAACACATGTTTCTTTCTCCTGCTTTCATGCCCCGATCCATCACTCCAAGCCATAGCTCTGGATGGTGGAGCCCACCTTTTGATGATGAACGAGCTTTAGTTGAAATGAAACCATGCAGAGTGGTGAATGGAGCACTTGAGTACATTGCAAAAGACCTTGGATTTGCAGCAGATCCTGTCCTTCAAGGTAAATTTTTTGGCACCACAGACAGACTTTTCCCCACTGCAGAGTCGGGGTTTGAACTGAAGAATCTGTGGTTGTGAAAGGATTCTCAGATCTACTGCAGACTGTTTTTGTTGAATCTTTTAATTGGGGTTTTTGCTGGAGGAAAAGAAAAATGCTTTGGGCTTTGAGCTTTGTCTGAATTTTTTGGCTGTGCTGATGACAAATGTTTCAATTCGACATGCCTCAGGATGGGTGGTGAGTTCAACATTAGCTGGTGCTACAGTGGGTTCATTCACAGGAGGATCATTGGCTGATAAAATAGGTCGCCGACGCACATTCCAACTGGATGCCATTCCTCTTCTTATTGGCACCCTTCTGAGGTCATTGCTTTTTTGTCTTTTTCTTTGTTTTAGTACCTATGTCTTCATCCCAGAACTTCTGACCATGAAGAAGCTCATGATATCTTGAGTACAGCCATGTGGTTTTAAGAGCATTGTCATGCCATGTTTTTGTGTACAAGGAATAGTTTTAAAGTGCAGCAGTATGAGAGATTGAACACTGCCACAGTATCTGCCAACTGACTGATCTGTTGTAAAATCTGTGTGTGGAGCAGTGCAAATGCTGCTGGTTTTCAGGCAATGGTTATAGGGCGGATCTTGGTGGGGTTTGGCATTGGTGTCTCATCTGGTGTGGTACCTCTGTACATCTCTGAGGTGAATATAATGTTGCCTAACCCACATTATGCATTTGCAGTTTCAAAGGCCAAAATTGAGAGCAGTTACATTTGCTAACACCTTTGATATTTGTACTGCTTCCTTCCTTCCTTGGCCGTCAAAGAGTGCAAAATATATGTGAGTGCTTTTCAGTTTTTGTAGTTGGACTATATAGGTGGTGGTGTCAGTTTTCGTGTGCCTGACTGCAAATCTCATGTTTGCATATTGCAGGTCTCCCCTACAGAGATTCGTGGTGCTCTTGGATCAGTGAACCAACTGGCAATCTGTGTGGGCATCTTGTTAGCCCTCATAGCTGGCCTTCCTCTGGTTAACAATCCTGCCTGGTGTGAACTCAAACCCTATGACCAGCACCCAGTTTGTGAATACAATATAGAGGCATGCACCTTGTGCAAGCATGCATTGAGAATGATCCGTGTATGTAATTCTTGGAACTTAGTGAGGTCTGATGCCTGGTAGTTTTTGCTTCTGTGGGTGGGTGTTATTGCAGGTGGCGCAGCATGTTTGCAATTGCTACGGTCCCAGCTCTCCTGCTTTGTTTGGGCATGGCTTACTCTCCAGAAAGCCCACGGTGGCTTTACAAGGTGTGTAATTTCAGATTACGTGGGATGTGTCTTCTTCCCAACTGCAAATCATCAGTGCAGTCTCAGTAGTCGAGGTCTGATCACAAGCCAGATTTTATTGACAGAGCTATGCACAACTTATGATTTTTATGCGACTACAGAATATTGCAATGATTCAAAAGTGCTGACATCTTTGCAGCAAGGAAGGATAGCTGAGGCAGAGACAGCAGCAAGGCGGCTTTGGGGAAAGGCAAAGCTGGAGAATGCTTTGGCAGACTTGAAGGAAAGCAACAGTGATGCTGGAGCATCTGAAGATGCCGGTTGGGGTGACCTTTTCAGCAGGCGTTATCGTAAAGGTACAAGAAGGCTCTTAGTCCCATTACAGAAGTACCTCTGCACTCTTTTCTTTGTTGTCAGTTACTTCTGAAGAACAAATTTGCAGAATCTGCCGGCATTTGCCTATTTGGTTGCAATCTGATGTGTGTGTCTGGGAACAGTGGTGGGGGTAGGAATGTCCCTATTTCTATTTCAGCAGTTTGCTGGCATCAATGCTGTTGTCTACTTCTCAACCAACGTGTTCCGAAGTGCTGGCATTGCTTCCGATGTTGCAGCCAGCGCACTTGTTGGAGCTGCTAATGTTATTGGTACCATCTCCCACCTCACTTCAAATTCTTGTACAAATTATTGTTGTGGTAAACAAATATACTTGAGTTTTGCCACATTTTGCAGCTTAATAAAATCTCAAGCCTGTCTTCCTATAGAGCAAAGAATCTCTCATTCCAATCCCTATAAATCTCAGGTTTAGGCCAAAGATCTCATGTTTTCAATCTTTGTTTCCTCTCAGATGGAAAAGATTGTGCCCTTTCTGCTATTCAAGGCCTGATGTGTTGTTAGATCTGAAATCTCCAGAACCTCATCGTTGGGTTATGTCTTGATTCTACCAGATTAAAGATCATAAGTACAAGAAGTTCTCAGAACTTATGAAGACATTGCCTAGATTTCCAAGAGATCCTTATGTTGGTGGCTTATACACTAAATCAGTCTGTTAGCTTAATTCTACTTCTAGGGCAAATGTTTCTTGCAGTGTCTTGGATTTATCAATGACCCAAGAGTCAAAAAGTTTTTGGCATTAACATTTTGAACAAGCATTCTCAGCTGAAAAATGTACAAATCATGTCAATACTATCATTGCAGACAGTGGCAATTTGCCAGAGTGAACAGTCAGTTTTATAGGTTCTTATGGATTTCTAGTTCAAATCCGTTTCTCATGGCTCAAATTGTGAGCTCAATTAGTCTTCTGAAGAGTAAAGGTTCCTCTTGGAAGTTTCAGAGGTTTGCCTAAGGAAGAAAGATTTGTGTCTGGTGTTGGGTGTTTGTATCTTTGGACTCTTCAAAATGATCCTTTCAAAGGCTTCTTGATCCTAAAGGCAAAGCTTTTCAAAAGCTCACTTTTGTCATCTAGAAGAGCATCCCATTCAGTGTTGTTTCTGTCTTCTTATCCCTTACCTTATTTTGGCTCTTTTTCAGTTCTTTCTGGTTTTTTCATCTCTTTATGTTTCCCTTCTTCTCAGTTCCTTAGGAAAGCCAGGAACTGATGTAGTCAGTGAGGATGTAATGGTATCTGGTCAGCACCATACCTCTTGAAGTTGAAGGGTCACTGGACATGCATGAGATTGGTGCTAATTTTGCAACACCATTTTCTCTGTGTTTTCTCATGTTGGAGTCTCCTCTTTTTTCTGTTTGCTGATATGTTATTGAATTTGACAGGCACGGCAGTTGCATCATCACTGATGGACAAGCAGGGACGCAAGAAGCTATTGATGGCCAGTTTCTCAGGGATGGTAAGTCTTCTCATGATTGCAAATCCCTTCTTTCTACACAACTTGACAATAGATTTCAAATTTAAGTGAGTGTCTTTCTCTGGAGCTTTGCTACTGGTTTCCCGCTACAATTTGCATATGATCTCCCACTAGACACAAGAGGTGATGAGCTGTAACTGATGATTCCAATTGTATTGGATGGGTAATGTAGGCGGCTTCAATGCTGGTGCTTGCATTGGCATTATCATGGCGCTCATTGGAGGCTTATTCAGGCACTCTGGCAGTTCTTGGAACAGTCTCGTAAGTTCTGCTCATGATCATTCCTTTTGCTTTCTTGTAAAGGCCAGAGGGTCCTCTTGCTGGGGAACAACCCTTACATCTCTGTGACATCCTGCTTGAACATGTATATGCATGCCACAGATGAGAATTCAGCTCCTGTGGGAATCAGAAAAGAAAATTACATTGTAGGGCTGGCAGGATAGAGTCAGAAAGTATCCTGATGAGTTTGGATGGTTGTCTGGTGCAGATATGTGCTGGCGTTCTCTTTGGGAGCAGGTCCAGTGCCTGGCCTTCTGTTGCCTGAGATCTTTGCCTCTAGAATCCGAGCCAAGGCTGTTGCCCTTTCTCTTGGAGTCCATTGGGTACACTTGACTGACTTATCTTATTGAGTATCTGTAGTGAAATCCTCTACTTCAGTGCTTGGCACCCAATTGGAGATACCTTTGGATTATTTCTTGGAGTGATTCTCATGTAAGCATTAACAATGAACAGTGCTGGTCTTGACAAGATTGGTTTGTTGTTGGTGCAGATCTCAAACTTCATGATAGGACTCTTCTTCTTGAACGTGGTAAAGAGATTTGGAGTAAGCAGTGTCTACTTGGGGTTCTCAGCAGTATGTGTAGCAGCTGTTTTGTATATTGCAAACAATGTGGTGGAAACCAAGGGTCGTTCATTGGAAGAAATTGAGCGGGAGCTCAGCCCAGCTGTATAATAAAAACATCAGTCGAAATCTTTGCAAGGTCAACAACAGCAGCTGGACATGGTGTCTTCTTCCCAGTTGTAAAACAACAACAGCAGCTTGGTATCAGACTTTTGTGATTCAGTGTATGCACACATTGTTTGGATGCAAGTTCTGTTTCTTGTCTTGCGCATGCAGACATCTTGACGCTAGGATTGATGGAAAAAGGGTATATGATCAGATCATTTGACTCTTTTCTAAAAGGCTTAGGGAACTAACAGGTGTGGCATGGTGCTGCAACCAGTGTTTTATTGTTGAAGTAGTAGAGGTCTTCTGCATTTGATTGCCAGAAGTAGGGAGAAGAACATGACATTCATCTCATGTTGTCAGGTAACATTCAGTTTGCATGAGCTTGGAAACACCTGGACAAGACCTGTGGCAGCACAGAGAGAAATGACATTTACAGTGGAATCAATCACTGGGTAGTTGCAAATCTCTGTAATGACAGTGCACTTCTTTTGGAGATTTGCAAGTAAGGGATGGTCTTTTTTTGCACATAACTTGAATTCCTCTTTTCATGTTTTGGTGCTCTAATTGTTACATTGATGAAGTCTGGCGGGTAGTCGTACTAGCTGTACATGATGAAGGTGATGGTGGTCTCGGACTTCATGATCAACTCTCATAGGGCTTGAGAGGTGACATTCTCTCTCACTCCCTCCTTCCATGATCATGTTTCCAGGCTTCATGTATGAAGCATTGCAGCATTTGAAGCATTTCAAAGGTGAAATCATCTTGCTGCAAACAAAACAGATGACAATAACAAGAGGATCAAGATGACTGTATTCAACAATTATGCCATGAGAATTGATAGATTGTCAGAACATCTTCAACAGCTCTGCAATGACAATGGATGGATTGTCACTGGAATGTGATCAATGACGACATCTTCAACAAGTGTGTGATGACAAAGTGTTAGATTGTCACCGCGGCATGATCAATGACGACATCCTTAACAAGTGTGATGACAAATTGATAGATTGGAAACATGATCAACAATGACTATATCTTCAACTAGTGTGAGATGATGACAACCGAAGGATTGTCACAACAAACATGGTTCCCTCGATTATTAGGTCATGAAATGGACAAAGGGGAGCATACTTTTCCAATCTCTCAAGCCAACCGTAAATTTGAAGCCTTCAATGCTCTTCAATTGCATCTAGCACTTCTAATGAAAGGGGCAAAATTTGTGGGACTCCTTCTTCCCATTGTGGGTAACATTTTTTCAAATCCTTCAACATGAAGGGCACTTGTGGAAAAATAATAATTTAAAAATCACATAATTTTAAAGAATATCGAAAGATGTGAAAGATAGTAATGTCCATGAAACTATGTAATTATTAACAAATGTTTTCTATGCTTGAAAAATATGTGGTTTTTTTCATATTGATAAAATCATTTTTTAAAATAAAGGGTTCTTAGGAGATATGAAACTTTTGGTGAGCCCTTAAACCCCTAAGAGAGTTTAAGCCCTTCTCACACTCATTTTATTTCTATTTGAAGCCTCCATTAAGAAATTTGGTCCAACTCTACTCATTCATGAATGCGATTACAAATCCACTCATTGGATTCAATATTTACACAATTAAAAATAATAATTACTAAACTTTTGGTAAAATTTTTCAACCAAATCAAACAAGTGATGAAAATTTAAATACGTGGAAGTTATAATAAGTCACTACTAGTACCATTTTGAAAGCTCTCAAAAAGCTCAATACAACAACAACCCTAATAGAAAACATTGAAAAAATATTTTAAAATATTTAAATTTTCATTATTCGCCTCCACTTGATATTCGAAAAATGACAAATAAATTTCAGCTTATCAAACATTTACAAATTAGGAATAATACAAAAACCCCAATAGAAAACATTGAGAAAAAATTTAAATTTTCCGCATTATTCGCCTCCACTTTATACTCGAAAAATGACAAATAAATTCGCCTCCACTAGATAATATATTGCCCGAACAAGGTCATATTGCTTTGTGTTTGCATGAAGGCCAAAAAAAAGAAATTCTGAAGAGTCTTCAAATAGGGAAACGTTTGAAACTTTGATGCTCACTCTTTCAGTGTGAATAGGGTAAATTTCTGGAGCAACCTTTTCACACGGGCCCTTCAAAATATAAGCGCCTGGAATGATTCTCAGGCAAAAGCACAACAACCTTGACTTTGACTTTTTAGCTGTCAAAACCCAAGACTTTGACCAAGGAATGTGCTCCCTTGGATTCCCTGGGTAGGTTGCAAAGTAGCATAGGTAGGTCATAAAGTAGAGTAGGTAGGTAGGTAGGTAGGTAGGTAGGAAATGCCTGAATTTGGCCCTACCAATTACTCAAGTCAATGGAGTGTAGAGAATCAGAGACAGATAGATTGTGTTTTAGCTGGCAATCCCTGTTCACACTGGACTTGGATTCAAAGGCCGTTCGTTCCTTTCTTCCCGCGTGTACCAATCACCATTCCCCAATCTAGGGTTTCCCAAAAGACGCGGAAGAAGAAGCAGCACAGAGACACAGAGAGAGAGGGAGAGAAGAGCGGGACTTCTCGTGAGCTTGCTTTTGTTCCTTATTGTTGTTGCGACGAGTTTGCGGGTGCTCGAGGCTTCGAAAGCTGCAGCTAGAAGTGTCTTCAGAAACTGAGAAGCGAGAGAAATAGAGAGAGAGAGGGAGAATTTTGTTTTTCCCTCTCTTGCTTGGTTTGTTTTTGTTTCCAGAAAGAAATAGTGGCCAGCACGATGTAATCCTTGGTTCTCTTCGGGAGGCCGTCTGCGGACGTGCTGTGTGTTCCTTGCTGCAATAAAATTCTTTTTTTGTTGCACCAATCTTCCACACCGAATTTACATCCGATTACGATTTATATTCTCCTCTTTTTCTCTCTTTTCTCGCGCGCGAAACAAAAGTCTCAGGTTCGTTCGTTTGTTCTCTTGTTTTTCGGACCTCTGAGAGATGTAAGATCAAAAGTCTTGCGAAATTCGAGAGTTTTTTTTGCTGCCATGAATGTGCTTCTTTTGGTTCAGAGGGATTGATTCTCTTCTGGTTTTTGTTTTGTGTGCTCTTTGTCTGCCTGTTTGTGTCTGTGTCTATGTTCCAGAGAAGTCGTCTTTCTCCAATTTATTACATGTTGTTTTTCATTTCTTCTCTTCTGCCGGACTCTTGTTCTTTCCTTTAGGGGGAACTATGACTGCTTGCCATGCCTTCTGTCTGCTGCTGGTTTGTTTTGCGATGCTGTACTTCAGAACCCTAAAAAGCTATGAATTTTTTTTAAACTAATTATATCACCCACCTTTTATGATTTATGGTGCTGATTTGTTTTTGCGATGCCACACTCCAGAACCCTAAGAAGCTCTGAGAATTTGTTTACGAAATTGTTTCAACCTTTTTTTCTGGTTACTTACGTTTTGGAAGCTTCGTTTTTTTTGTTGGGAACAGGACATGGGAGCAGCAACAATGAATATGTCTTCTCTAAGGAAGGTACCGCCATTTTTGCAAGCACAATATGCTTCTTCAACAGAGCACATCTCAGAAGAGTTTGATTTCTCTGATGTGTTTGGGCCAGTACCTTTGTCTGTCCCACTTGCACCTGGTACTGAGGTTGAGGAGACTGCCAGAGATCCACCAGTGATCTACAGTCGATCACACTCTCTTGTCGGTCCCTCTCCACGGCCCATTCTTACCAGGCCACAAGGTAAACCTATCTGGGATGATCCTGAGCATGTGCCTGTCCCAGAGGAAGAAATTCAAATACCATTGTCTTCTTCCAATCAGGAGAGTGATCAGCTGCCCATTCTCGAGGTTACGAATCTTGCCCTCAGTGACTCTGGTGACAGTGGAAGTGAGAGGGGTGTTGAAGAGCTCAACGATGATGTACAGAAACCCTCAGAGAGTGAAGGGGTGGACAAGCTGGGGCCTCAGGATTTTGAACGTCTCAGGGTGGTGGGTCAAGGGGCATTTGGGAAAGTTTTCCAGGTTCAGAAGAAGGGAACTACTGAAATCTATGCCATGAAGGTGATGAGGAAGGACAAGATCATGGAGAGGAATCATGGTGACTATATGAAGGCAGAGCGTGACATTCTTACAAAAGTGGTTCATCCCTTCATTGTCCAGCTTCGTTATTCCTTCCAGGTATGGAATAACAGTGCTTTCTACTGCTATCTTACTGCTGTGTCAAGCTCTTCTTCACTGAAAATGCAGTGTCTGACATGTGTGTGTGTTGACACTTGTCATGTGCATGCTGTTGTGCAGACAAAATCCAAGTTATATTTGATCCTTGACTTCATCAATGGGGGCCATCTTTTTTTCCAGCTTTATCGTCAGGGCACTTTTAGGTGGGTTTGCTTGCATGCTAGCCCTTCTCCATTTGAATGTCATCTCTTTATTGCAAGAAATACCTCGATGATAATGAAGATAGGTCGCACAAAAATGGAAGTGCTAGGAAGTGTTATAGGTCTCATAGCATCTCTTTGATTGTTGCAGTGAAGACCTGGCACGCATGTATACTGCAGAGATTGTGTGTGCAGTTGCACACCTTCACAAGAATGGTATCATTCATCGTGACCTGAAGCCTGAAAACATCCTTCTTGATGCTGAAGGCCATGTAAGTGGTCTCTGATTTCTTGATGGTCAACTCTCATGCCATAAGTCTGCTATGGACATTTCAGCTTGTCTTGGTTTGTTGGGTGTTTGCAAATGCCCAGTATGCAACAGGAAAAATAAGAAACTTTTCTGAACACTAGAACTAAAGCCTTGAGACTTACCTGAAAGCATTTTGTTACAGGTGAGGCTCACAGATTTTGGGTTAGCAAAGGAGGTCAATGACAACAGTCCTTCAAACTCTTTATGTGGTACTATGGAATACATGGTAAGTCAGCATATTAACCATTTATAGGACAAACCAAACAATGGTTAATTATTTCAATCTCATCATGACCATTATCTGAACATCAGAGCTGAAAATTTGCAAAATGCAGTTGGTGTGAGTGTTCTTCAATAGCAACTTTAGTAATATTTTAAAGCTCATGCATTCTCATGTACATTCAGGCACCTGAGATTGTGCTGGCAAAGGGCCATGGGAAAGCTGCTGACTGGTGGTCTGTCGGTATCCTGCTCTATGAAATGCTTACAGGACAGGTATGCCAAGTATTGCATTGGTATTTCCTGCAGGGTGTCAGTGTTTTGCCAGTTGGTTTGTCCTTCCTATGCCAAGACTTGTCAACTTATATGCATGCAGTGCCATTGGTTCCAGTGCTGATGTGAAATTCTATCATCTTCATGGTTGTAGCCACCCTTTGCGCACAACAACAGGCAGAAGTTGCAGCAGAAAATCATCAAGGACAAGATCAAGCTTCCATCATACCTCAGTAATGAAGCTAATGCTCTCCTAAAAGGGGTGAGTGTGGACCCTGGTTCATATTTCTGAAGAGAAAAGCATGACAATTCTTTCTTTATAAACCTTAACACATGCTGCATTGATTCTTGCTTGCATTTGTTGGCTCTGCCCTGAGGCACGAGACTACACATCAGTGTAGCATTTTGAGGTAAAATGTTAGCTTTGAACTTGTAACTGATTGGTGGATGACAGTTGGAGACCATACTCTTTAGGCTGTGTTATTGTATCAAATTCATTTTGCAGCCATAATACCTATGTTAGTATGGTCAATCATTTCTTATGCATTTGTTTGAACTTCCTATAAAGGGCGGAGAGCTCCATTACATGATGAGCGGCTTGTTCCCATCTCCCTGTTTTTCATTTTCAAGAGAGTGCTCACTTTTCTCCTTATGTGTTTGTTGACTACAGCTGCTGCAAAAGGATCCAAGTAGGCGGTTGGGAAGTGCACCAAATGGCAGTGAGGATCTGAAGCAGCAGAAATGGTTCAAGGTGATCAACTGGCGCAAGCTGGAGGCACGTCAAGTTACACCGAAATTTCTCCCTGCTGTCAATGGAAAGCAATGCACAGCCAACTTTGATGAGATGTGGACAAAACTACCAACGGATGATTCACCTGCCTCCACACCCAAATCAGTAGATGATGATTTCTTCCGTGGTTACACCTATGTAGCACCCAATACGTGGCTGGCCTAAACAAATGTACTCTCTTCTCTTGAAATCAGCTGTCAAGGCCTCTGAATTGTATCCTAGTAGTGGAATGGTAGAGGTATGAATTGACCACAATTGTGGAATCATTTTTGCTCACATTGCCCTTGATATTGGGTCATATGGCCAGATTTTCTTCACCAAGTAAATCAATAGCTTTGATATAAAGCCCTAGACCCTCAAATCACATTTCAGATCGCAAAGCAATCGCTTGCAGCGTACAAACAATGTAGACATTATTACAATTTGTTGTCTAGGAGAATAGGATACGGGTTTAGGTTACTTGTGGATACTTTTGATGTATATGTTTTGTCTTTCATAACGCCTCTCTACTGGTGTTGTATTTTGTTGATTTTTATGGATCTCAACACTAGGGTTCAAGGGTTCAAGATTTTGGGTATTGAGAAGTAGTTAACACCCTTAAAGTTGTAGCTTTTGTTGACATTTATTTGCTTGAGCTCAAGTTTAAGCCCTGGTTTTCCCTTGTGTTTTCCCAACTATTGCATCAATGTTATTCCTGCATTTTTTGGAACTCTATTATATAAAAAATGAGAGAAAAAAAACGACATCATGGTTTGGAAAGTTATATACAAGAAGAGAGATTGTCCCAAAGTCGAATTTTCAATAGCTTAAAAGATTGCCGAGAAGCTATTATTTGGTTTCTGATATGTGTTAAATATATCAGAATCGTTTATTTTCAATAATTTTGTTATGTTGGGAAACAATATATCCATTGTTGAAGGATTAAACCCCCAATTTTCAAAATTATTTTGCAAATTTGAATTTTGAAACCAAATTTTCTGCAGCTTTGTATAGGGGTTTTTTTAAAAATCCCTTCGCTTTGTGATATTGAAAATTTGGCAAAATTTTCAAAAACGGTAGCCAAAATTACTGGAATTTATAATAGACAAAACAGTGGGCTGTACAAGAAATTGGGCCTGTGCTCAGCTTTGCATCTTGCGTGCCGAGGCCCTTATTCCAGTAAAGCCCGTGGCCTGAGGCTTGACCCTAAACGTATACACTCAGGGCCTGAAAAGAGACACAATCGGTGCAGAGGCCCTTATTCCGGTAAAAGCCCATGGCCTGAGGCTTTACCCTACACAAGTACACTGGGGGCCTGAAAAGACACACAATCGATACATATGATCCTTTACGTTACAAAAATCCTCTGGAGTGTGACATTACATGGCGTAATATACATCACATGATGGTTAAATGTATATCACCCGACGCATGACGGGATGGACGACAGGACAGATTCAGGGGAAGCTTCATTTCATCCCGACGTCCTTTAATATATGTAATTGGTGTCTTCTAGGCGCACTTTACACAGGGAGCCGAGATCTTTTTTATTGGCCTTGCCTAGCAAGGCAAGAGGGATATTGTGTTTAGATTCATATAGAGTATAGTGTAGCTTAAGGGATTTTTATAGGCCCCTAGGTAATAATAATAATAATAATAGGTCTATTTTTCATACCAGGATTTTTGAAAGATGATATTTTGGCTTGTGTTGAAACTTGAGATTAGTTATAACTAGTGGGTGCCCATGCATGACCTTCGGCCACTGTGAAGTCCCCCGGTTTCTTTTAAACTTGGTTCGCGTTTTAACTTTTAACTTTTTTTTTTTTTTTAAAATGTGTTTTCTATTTTTATTATTATTTTGTGATCATCCAGCCGGACGGACATTTCATCCATCCCCTTAATCGGGACGGACAGTAGCTAAAAGAAAAAAAGAGTTATAATAATATCTTGAAGGATTTTAGTTTCTTTTTTAGAGGATTTTTTTTGAAGATTATATTTGAGTTTCCATAATTTTTCTTTTGCCTTAAGATACTTTTTTTTAATGTAAATGGCAAGGCCACACACTACATGTGGTCATCTGCTGTGGTTCCACTTTGTGATTCCACCACAGTTCTACTTCTTGTGGTGTGAATGGAGGTGGAGAACACTGTAGTGAGATCTGACTCAAGCAGTGTTGGGCAGGTAACCCGATTTGGCAGGTATGAAACCAACAACGGCTCTGGTTCCAGTCAGTTAGTAAGTAGTAAGAACTGAACCGGACTTTTTATTCTTCAAAGAAAAAAAAAGAGGCCAGAGTGAACCAGCAGCACCCACCAGCGCAGCATGAAGGATGAATGGAAGTGGTCAGGAAACAGTTTTCTGTTGGGTTGCAATTCCCTAGCTAACTAACCATGGTGTGGTTAGCTCAGTTACTTTTTTTTTACCTACCTACCTACCTACCTACCTACCTACTAACAACCCACAAGCAGGTTGTTAGCAGGTAGGTAGTAAAAACAGCCCTTAGCTATGTATAAACCATCTACTACTTACCTAGAAGTTGCCTATTTTCCTACCTATCTGCTTATTATATATGAGACCTATTTCCTACAGAATTGGTTATGAAGATGAAACCAAATATTAACTGAGTTGAGGTTCATCCACAAGTAAGTAATAGTGGACATCCAGTGGATGGTGCAATGGTGGGTGCTGGTTCACTTTGGCCAAAAAAAATAGACTAGAGAAGTTAATAGTTAACCACCAGTTTCGTTCCTGGTTAGTAAGAACCAAACTGGAACCGCCGGGTCTCATAATTCTCATCAAATCGGGTCCAGAATTGGAATGATGAGATCCTGGGTTCGAATCTCTTAAAGGACCCCCAAAAACAAAAGCTGTCCAAATTTGACCAAGAAAAAAAAGGAAAAGAAAAAAGAGAGAGAGAGTAGGTACTAGGTACCTAGTGTAGAGTCATAAACAAATACCCTAATAAAGGAAGAATGCAGAATTGGAATTTGTTTGGTCCCTTTTTTGTGTGATTTTGTTCTTGGAGAGAAACCAAAAAAAAAAGAGAGAGAGAAAAAAACAGCATCACCAAGCTAGCGGCAAGCATCATAGATAGATTGCCATGATGGGGTGATGATGATGAAAAAGAAGAAGATGGTGGTGGTGGCGGTGGTGGAGATGGTGGGAAGAAGCAGATTGTGGATGTGAGAGGGATTTTATTTTTTTTGTTTTTTTGTTTGTGGGTGTTTGGGTTTGATGATGGCGAGAAGAGGATGCGTGTGTGGGTTCTGTGAGAATGTGAACCAATCTTCTGTTTGCACTTCTTGCATCAACCAAAGGTAAAGAGAAAGAAGACATAGATTCCCCCCTCCCAGCAGCAGTAACGACAGCAGATGAGGATGATGATGATTTTGCCAACTCTATTGGTTCTGTTCTTTCTTTTCTTTCTTCTTTTCTGTGAAATTCAATCGCTCGAAAACTCGCCAGAAGAAGATTGCGCGAACTTTAGAAGAAATATCGTATCGTATCAAGAAGAAGAAGAAGAAGGGAAAAACAAAAAAAATTGTGTAGGGTTTTGTTTGCCGACTCTTTACGAGTCCTTCCTTCTTCCTTCACTGCAAGGCTATATCTGTCTCTGTCTCTCTGTGTCAAAGTGCACTTCCTTTGCAAGATTTTTAGATCAAATGCATGGAGACTCTGCAAATGAGCAAAGAGTGTTGTTGTTTTGGCGAAGGAGGGCTTTAGGGTTAGGGTTTGGATTGGAGTCTTGAGGAGCTTGCTTTTGTTTGGTGGTCATGGTTTTTTGCGTGTTCAGGTTGATGGAAAAATACAAATTGCTGAAAGATTTGGCACATGACCGAGACCTGCTGCGGCGTCGCTTGGATGAGGAGCTCATTGCAAAGGTTAGCCCTAGCAGGTGTGAGTTTTGGTTGTTTGTGCTTTGTCTAGGGTTCCCTCATGGGAAATGACAATGCATATGACCTTGGAAATTATGATTCTCTATTTCTGCAATATTTTTTCTTGCGGTCTAGCACCACATCAAACATGATAATTGGCACTACCGCCTTATATAAGCCGGCTATGTTCAAAAATTTGGTTGGAGGATTGACAGAGGGAGGCAGAGTTGCAAGGGCACTGGCGAGTGGACCATCTGGAGCTCAGAAATGATTTGAGGGAGCGGCTGCGCCTCTGTAAAGAAGAGCTGGTTGAAGGTTGAAGCATTTTTCCATCCCTTGCTGCACCTAATTAGTTTCTTAGACCCCTATCCTTAATCCTTTTTTGATATTTCCTTATGGGTTTTCTTGAGTTTATAGTAGGGATGTGGTGTTTTTTGACTTTGCTTGTCAACAGGAAAGACAAAATGTGAGCAGCAACAACGAGATCTGGATGTGAAGATCAGCTTACTTTCTGAGGCATCTGCTAAGGTGGCAACAAAGAGGATGGAAAAGTTGACGCATTATTATCCTGATTTTATCAGGGCACAGTCTCTTGTGCATGTAAATTTTCTCATCTGTCTCTTGTCATGTTTTATGCTCTTTGGCACTTATTTGTTAAATTTGTTTGCTTATGTTGGATATTTGTATTGCTTCCATTTTCTTGTTACAAATGATTTTTATCTGTTCTGTCTTCCATTTTGCAAGTCATGGTGTATACGATACAAATCTGCAGAACATTTTGGTTGCTAGCCTGATGTCTCTGTTATATATTTGTGATAGGGCAGATGGCAGTGGCATCAGAGCTTTTCCAAAAACGGCGAATAGTCATGCGACAGCTGTGCAAAATACTGCCACTGCGGCGCACCTCTGTGAGCCTCTGATCCCACTTGAGTCAGTAGATATCAGGATCTGGGGATGAGTTGTATGGGTAAATAATCCCTGTGGCCTGGCTTTGAGGTTAGGGTCAAGGAGAGCGGCGTGAGAAGTGGGCAGGGACCAGCTCCATACAATCACCTGTGCAAATCTGTAGTGCACGTTTGCCTGTTGGAGATGATCCCTTATCGACCCCAGCCCTAGAACTCGCAGCATCCCTGGGGTTGGTGCTTCTTCACTCCATACACTTTTGTAATAGTTGAATAACTTTTGGATGTGCTAAATGAAATGTTTTGAATTGAATCATTAACAGGGAAAATTGACTATTGTCCAATTTACAACTTGAAGAATTGATGCACAGTTATGGTGGTAAAAAGAGAAAAGTAGCAGTACACAGAAATTTGCCAAGAATTTGTAGGAGAATGCAAAGTGGGTTTGATGCAAGTGAGCTAAGAGGTGCTGGCCTCTAGGACAGGAAGACTTATTTAAGAAGGATGGCTGCTATTACAGATACATGGTACAGCTGGTGAACTTGGCAGCACGCTATTTGTCTGCTCCTCTACTTCACAATGCAGGATTTGCTGTAAGTCATTTTTTCTGATTTTATGTATTAGTTGTTTACTTATAACTTGGGCACCTACCAAATGCTTCTGAGGGATCCTCTGGAGTTAAACTGTAACTCATTTGCAATGTGCTACAATTCTTTCTTAGGGTTTGGAAGGATTTCCAGTTTAACTAATGATCAGTACCTGAGCACTCAGGGATATTTGTACATAGGTTGTGATGGGTATTACCCACATGTGTTGTTGTCTTTGCCTATGCAGGCTTCATCCTCTCGTGTCTGGCAACGGGCCTCTTACACTGACTCACGACCAGCTTCTCGCAGGTAGTTCACATTTTCTGGCTATAAACCTGCTGGATTGTTAAGTTCCAAAGATTGTTGGCAGAGCTTCTTGAGCATGTCTTGGGGACTCTTGCAATGCAATCCACTTGTATTTCAGGTTGAAACCCCAACTGTGACTGAAGATTCTTGCTAATAAGTTGTGTACAATCATTGTGATGGTTTTTGGTAGTGAGGAATATCCACTATTTCTTCCAAGGCAAGGAGGGCGTGGTGGGTCTTCTGTTGATGACAACATTGAACTGAGTAAGAGTGCTGGTAGCAACCTTTGGTTCTCATCCATGGAGAGCCCAAGGTCTGACCCTCTAGGAAGCATGGGAACTTTGGTGAACTACGGAGGAGCTTCAAGCAGCACACGAGATATACACCCAGAAGTGCAACATGGTATTCAGATTCTGCAGCGGAGTGTGGGCTGTATCTGCACCTATGGCTTTGGGGTCCTGTCTTTGCCAGTTCCATCAGACTTGTCCACATTTGATGCCTTTTCAGAGCTCCTTTCCTCTCTCTCTTCCAAAGCAGCCCAAACAAGGTTCACAAATCTCCCTTGCTTTCTCCCTCCATGCCATACAGATGTTTCAAGGCTCTTCTTGATGACAGATTTTGGGGTCTTTGGTAACTAACTGTCCAGAGAAAACAATTAATCTGTCATTTTAGGTTTTTCTGCACTGTTCATAAAGTCAGTCCTGATTTGTTGTCAGATTGTTGCAAAGATGTACTTGTTCAAAGGTAGAGAAATTAGAATGGAACACTGTCTCAGCAAGTGAGAACTTCTGTGACTAACAAATTTGCTGAACTCCACCATACTGAATCTGCAAAGAATTCAGTAGACTATGCCCAAGCCTTTCACATGGTGTTCCTATATACTTTCTTGAGTTTCACTCTTTTTTGTGTCCTTCCTCTTCTTAGTTCAAGAATGGCTGATGATGCACGTGACATTCCATGGAAAATTTTTACTGTGTTCAGGTCTAGCAGACGTAACCAACAGCCTAACAGCCGATTTGCTATTTCAGAAGGTCCACTAGCTCACATGGGAAGCAACCTGCCAAACCCCTTGGACACAAGTCACGGCTATTTAGAAGCACTGGTAAATCATCACCTGATTTTCTGTAACTTGAACTCCATCTCACACTTCTTGTGTGCTGATCTGAGTTCAAATTTATCTTCCTAGTTTTTGAAGTGTACAGGAGAATAGGGACAACTTTTGAGGCTTTGGATTTCACAGTTTTTTTTTTGGTTTTTCTGGACATTGGGTGAAATTTGTTTGCTATGAACTAGTCTTTAATGGGTCTGTGCTTTTCCAGGGTCACAAGGCACTACTCAAAGGTAGGGTAACAAATTTCAACGACCTGTCTGAGTCAGGCACAAATTCAGAGCTTATGGAAGGGACAATTGCAAACCTGGCTGATAGCACAGTAGATGGGTGGGATATTGTGGAGCACCCAAGGTTGCCACCTCCTTCCCGCTCAGAAGATGTAGAGCACTGGACACGTGCTATGTTTATTGATGCCACCAAGTAGCAGTATTCTTCTTAGCAGCAGCTGCAAAGTTATGATGAAGCAATACCAATTATCATGTGAAGTCAATCGTTGTACATAAGGTTTCAAAATTTATTAAATGCAGGTATTCATATTGTTGTCAAGAAAACTGCTGTCTTATCTCTAGCTCTCAGCTACTTCTGCTGGAATTTAATAAAAAGCCCTTAGGATCCAATTAACAGGATCAATTTACTTGAAACAGCTGTCTCCTCCAGGGCTTACACTTTGATAGTGGAATTCTTTGATTTGCTTGAAGCTTGTTAATGACTAGACCAGTGCAGGACTGCATCGCGATGCTCTTCAAATTCACAATTGAGGAGCAGTAGAAGAAGCCCTGTAGCTGCTCAGGTGCAAAGGATGAAACGGTGCAAGTATAAGGTGGCTTACTTGGTTGAGCAATATAGATAATCCCCTCCATCATGGATGGAGAGAATGTGAATCACATTGTTCTAAAACTCCTTCCAGTTGTTTTTCGAGATTCTCTGCATGATCTTTAAGGAGATGATTTTTTGGATATTCTGCTGAAGATTCAGCTCATCTCTTTAAACAGAAACCACCCTCCTTTTTTTGTTGTGTCAATGATGTTCACTGAACACACACATATATCGAACAGAGGAATTTCTTTTCATGGATATTGCTGATAGTGAGGAACCTGAGCTATGGATCACTGGCTGCAGAGAAGTAGCTCCCAGGTCACAGTGCTTTCTTCATCACATTCCTCCAAGGAAGATGGGTCAGTCTCTGTCAGTTTGTTTGCAGGTGGAAGGCCTAAGACTTGACCATGGAGTAAGGTAAGCACACTTGGCATGTTGAAGATATTCAAGTCTTTGTCAGCACCTGCATGAAACTGTTGGCTTCAAATGAGGGTTCTTGGTCGCCTGTGATGACAGAACCCTTCAAGCCTGGTGAAGGCATTGAGCTTCCCTGGACAGTTGATGACAGAACTGTACCAGAGCTGCCAACTTGTTCCAACCTACTACAAGAAACTGGCACGGATGGTGAAGAAGAAGTCAAGGTGGTTGTTGCTTTGGTAGCCTACGAAGTCAAGTATATCCCTTGTAACTGCTTCCCTATTGGTCAAGTTAGCTTACTTGCAGCTTCTGCAGCAGTGGTGCGAAAGGACTTATCAGAGAGATCCAGGGGACAAGGGAGAGCTACAAGGGACATTGACCAGCTTCAGCTTGGTGCACTGCCATTGCATGGAGCCAGATCTATTGATGGAAAATCCTGATTGTAGCTAGCTGATCATGGATATACATACACTCATGGAAGGCAGAAGCTGCTGCAACACCATGGGGCATAGAACATGAGAATGTGAATGCCTGCAGCTACCTGCTCATGAGCAGTGTAGTAGTACTACTACATGTTGACAAATTTGCTTTTGCCTCTGGCTGCAATGACCACTCTTTCCTCAGTCGCAACACCATGACGGTACTTGCAGCAGCAGCAGCAGCAGCAGAGACAAAAAGCCCCAACTTTGCAGTTCCCTTACTTCTCTTACATGCACTCTACTCGTTCTCTCAACATACTCTGATCCATCCAGACTCATGGCTGATATCTGGAAATTTTCTTCTATTGAGAATGACCAGAAATGATTTTCAAATCTACAATAGTATATATATACACGATTTGATCGAGAATATCAATAGTAGTGTACATCTACTTCCCAACAAAAGTATCCATTGTTCTGTTTGAAGCTGCTGTCAATTGCACATTGTGTAAGGACTCTGAGAGACAACGCATGAAAAGCTTTTTTGTGCAGCAAAAATACACTTAAGCATTCTTTCAATGGCAAGCTACTTTTCTAACTATTTCAATCTGCAAGCTCCCCGCTCATGACTCCAAGCAGCTAAGCTGTGATCTAGGTGCCAACTACAGTTCCCCCTCAACTTCCATCAAGTACTCAACCAAAATCCCATCTTCATCAGCTTCCAGCTTCTCTCTCTCTCTATGGTCTTCATCAAATAGACCCGGCTCCTAAGAACTCTCAGAGGCTAACTTTGTCCAGCAAGAGTAGTTAAAGAACCAGCTTAAAATATAACCAACTAATCAAAATGAGTTAAGAACCAGTTGTGAAAGAACCAGTTGGGTATGGGGGAAAATAAAGGTAAAGAACCGGACAGGGCATGAATTTTTTTCAAATGTGAGAACCGTCTTGGTTCTTAAATTTTCTTAAAAAATTTGAGAACTGAAACAGACGGTTATGAAAAAGCTAATAACCACCCAACACTGGTTTCTTTAGCACTGTCTCTGTATCACTCCTGGTATTAGGGACCCTTGGCTTATTTTACACATTGTTGTGCATACCATGCAAGTTGCCCCAACATTATATGTGCACATCAGTGTGTTTTTTTTTTTTTCTGGTGAACAATCGCCAGATTTCTACTTTAAAAAAACCTTGGCTACAACTACAAAGGATAAAAAAGGGGGTTTCCAATTTAAATCACCTAAAAGTGTAAAGTGGTGACCAAGAATAGCCAAATTTCGACAAATTGTCAACCTATATTCACCCCCTCAAACCCTAGATCCTTTTAGGGTGTCGCCAAACTGCAAAAATGGAGGCCCTTGATGTCGCCAACGAGCCACATGTTGGCAATCAACATAGCCCGTACGCTCCAAACCCTAAATTTTCATCGTCAGAATTTCACGCAACATTTGCATCCACTCGCCAGAGCATTTGTTCTCTTGTGTTTCTTCTCCTGGCCAATCGATGACTCTCATCATACACCATCGCCAATCAACTCTTTCTTGTGACACACCATCATCATAGTTGTAGAGAGCCATTGTTTGAGGGTGTGCACCATGCATCTAGTGTGCTTCAACACTGGGCATCAAATTTTTATGTTCAATAGTCAAGAAGTGGCATTCGCATTCAAGTTCCACCTAAGTTCTAACGGACCTCTTATCGACAAAAGGGAAGTACTTACTTCCTTTCCATGAATAGCTTACAATGTAGTTTCTTGAAATATTTGGTGTGTTGTTATTCTGGTTGGTGTTAATTAGGGATTGTACAACTATTGCAACAGCTAAGCTTGAGATTTTGTTGAAAGCCTATGTGGACAAAATCCTAAGGGCATCCATAACACCATTTGTTGGATTTTAGATCAACGCATTAAGGTTCCATGAGATCTGTGATTGCTCAAGTGCGTTATAGGACAACAACCATAAGGAAGCTAAAGGATCTTAGTTGAAGGAAGATCCGTTCAAGGGGTACTTCTATTCAATAGTTCTACTCAAGGGGTCTGATTCTTGTACCCAACTTGAAATTGTTTTCAATTTATAAGTATCTTTGGGTTCCGTTTGAAAGAGGTTGCAAATGAATCTTGTTCCCAAGAGTCCAATTGCAACTCAACTAATTGTGGACATCATATATGTGTCATATCTGAATAAGCATTATCGTTTCAAGCATTGTTGTTTTCAAGAGTGCATCTGCCATTTGAATACATGTTGTTTCCAGCACTATTATTTCCAATACTACATTTGCCATTTGAAGTTTGTCATTTGGGTGCACTATTTACATCTACCATTTGAGGTCTACCATTTGGGTGCATTGTTTACATCTGCCATTTGAAGTCTACCATTTGGGTGCATTTTTGCATTTGGCATTTGAGGTCTACCATTTGGATGCATTATTATTTCCAGCATTGTTGTTTCCAAGAATGCATCTGCCACTTGAGAGCATTGTTGTTTCAAATCTACAACAAAAGATCAATGTTGGACATTTCTGCTTAGGATCGTTTGCCTTTATTGTTGTAGAACTGGAACCTTATTGTTGGCATCCAAAATCAAAGCTTTAGAAGATCAAATGTCCAAAGTCTAACAATCTAGAGTCCATTAGGTTTCCACTTTAGATTTAGGGTTTGCAAATTGGAGTTCCCATATTTGTTTTCTTTCCAAGAAAGCATTTGCCACTTGAGTCTATTAATCCAAAGTATGTTAGGTTTCCATTTGAGTTTTAGGATTTACAAATTGGAGTTCTTGTATTTGTTTGTTTTCCAAATTGTGTGCATCTACCACTTGAATCTGATAGTCCATAGTTTATTAGGTTTCCATTTTAGGTTTAGGGTTTGCAAATTGGAGTTCCCATATCTACCTTCTTTCCAAGAGAACATCTACCGTTTGAATCTATCAATCCAAAGTTTGTCAAGTTTCTAGTTGAATTTTAGGGTTTGGAAATTGGAGTTTTTGTATTTGTTTGCTTTCCAAACTATGTGCATCCACCACTTGAGTTTGATAGTCCAGAGTTTATAAAGTTTCCACCTAAGTCTGACATTCCATAGTCTATTAGGTTTCCACTTGAAGTTTAGGGTTTGCAAATCTTGGAGTTCCCATATCTATTTTCATAAACCCAAGAGTGCATTTGCCATTTGAGTCTAATAGTCCAAAGTTTATCAAATTTCCACTTTGAGGTTTATTATTTGTAAATTGGATTTTCGCATTTGTTTAGTTTCTAGCAATTTATCTATCACTTGAGTATGAAATTCCAGAATCTTTGTCAGGTTTCCACAATGCCTCTAGAACTTCTACAATCTTATAAATTCAAGTACTTCTGTAGTAGGAACCCTGCTATGGGTAAGCCTTTTTTAATTTTCGATCTTAATGTTACTTCTTCTTTTCATGGTCCTCAAGGGTCATCCCCTCCTTTGTTTTCACCATGCAATTTTAATCCTTCGAATGGATATCATGATGATGATGTTATGTCTTTGGATGGGTCTAACCCAATTCCTAAAACAAATTTACATGTTGTCCCATCTAATCTAACAGTTCAAAAAAGAAGTTATGATGTTTCTAGAAAATTTCAAGATTTTTGTGCTACAAAACCACTGTGTAGAATTCTATTTAGGCTCAAATGGTAGTTTGCACACTATCAAGTGTAGGATCTATAATGAGGTGGAAGGGAAAATGTTTGTTACTAAATGGGATGCACTGCATAAGCATGCATGTCAGAAGAAAGTTAAGAGGAACATTGGAATTAATGTGAAAAAAAAGGATTGATGTCATTCTAAAGATTGCAGGCATGCTAAGAACTATAAGTTACTTGCTTCTTGCAACCATGGAAGTGTTGCTACCCAACTTGTAAATGGAGTGGCAAGATAGAATTGAAAAAAGGTTGTCCAATTTGCCATTGTCTTACCTTTGCTACATCAAGGTTGTCCCATGCAAGAATATGAAGCAATTAGGCCATTATATGAATTATTGGCAGTGTTAGAAAATAACAAGAAGCACTAGAATGATAACTCTAGTTGGACAATGAAAGAATTCATGCATTAGGAAGTGATGAGGGCAACTAGGGCTGTAGTGGGGGTTGCTCAATATGTTGTTATAAATTGTGATGAAGTTTCTACAATTAACAACCAATCTTGGTTGTTTGTTCATTGTGATGTGGTGTAGAATTGGGTAAAGAACCCAAATTTCATTTCTTTGTACATAGTGTTTGAAGGTTCAAGTAGTGATAACTTGACCAAGGTCATTATGGAAGCATTGACAATTAGTGGGGAATTGCCAAGAAATCAAATTGCCCAAAGTTCATCTACATTGGGACAGATGGTGTTAATGTTTTTCAGGGCATAAAAAATGGTGTTACAAAATATATTCAAGACACCTATGCCCCTCATTCTATTAAGGTGCATTGCATGGCCCATCAGACTAATTTGGTTGTCCAAATATTGTTGGGACTACGTTCGGTGGTGTAGATTGAAAGTTTGTTGCAATGTTTGTACTCTTATTTTGCCCACTCACTTAAAAAGCATTTGGAGTTCACTAAGATTGTAGAATTCATGGGAAAAAAAAATTTTGGAATGTGAAGACAAAGTGGATTTCAATGTTGAACCTTGCTAAAAGAATTAGGTCAGAATACAAAACTTTACTTATGAAGATGGCCTCGGACATCCCTACAAATTAGGAAGCTATGTTGAATTATGAACACTTTTGTGACATCCATATTTTGTTTGGACTTGCTTGCATTTTTCCCTTATTGGAATTTGTGCATGCTCTAATCAAATTTGCACAATTTAGAAATTTGTTTGCATGTGATTTGGTGGCAACCATCAAGCTTTGTCAAAGTGATGTTTATAACATGTACTATGATCAAACTTCCAAGTTCACTATTAATAGCTTTTGCGCTTTCAAATCATTATTAGAGCTGAAGCATGAAAATATCCACATGTTGGATAGTTGATGCAAAATTTAGAATTCCACATTTGGCCTTTAAATTGAATGGCCAGCAAGTTTGGATAATTCATCGGGATTTGGAGACCATGGTGCCTTCTATGGTAACAAATGATGTCTTTGTTGTTGAATCATTGGTGAAAAACCAATGCAAGGGTAAGCCTATAACTTTCTACCTTTTAGCCTTTTACCCCTTTTTTTTAAAAAAAAAATTGATTTTTTTTTCACCTTCATGCAAGTAGTAAGTTTGTGGTTTTATCTATTTTGATAGGTGCTAGAGAAGCTTTGGTTCACAAGCTTGAAATTAGGTTTCCAACCCAAGGTGTCATGGATGTTCTTGGGATTGTGTATCTCAAGTATTGGATGCAGTCAGAATGTGATGCAACATTTTTCAAACACCTTCAAGTTATTAAATTAGCTTTTTGTTTGGGCAAAACCCACAAGTTGGATGACCAAGATATAATTGTGGGTGAATTACTCAATGTTACTGACCTTGATTGCCAGCAGGGCATGTTCAAGCTCATAATGAAGTCAAATGAAGCAATGTGTATGCCACCTCTTTTTGACTTGAACCCTTTAACCAAAATGTGGTGCCTTGTGACAACATTTCAAGTATTCTCCTTTAGTTTCTTAGGATATGTGAAATTGGCTGAATTTGCAATGGTGCAAATAATTGGTAGTGTGGAAGATGAAAGATGCTTCTTTACTTTGGCTTTTAGGAAGTCAAAGCTTCGAAATAAGTTTATTACCCACCTACCACTTGTCGTGCGCATGTTTGCACAACAATTCTATACTTTGCAGAATTTTCCATATGCAGATTATATTGAGCAGTGGTGAGGAGTTCGATGTCAATTTTTATTATGATGGCTAAGTAATATGCTTTATGCATTTTTTGGGCTAATTTTTGCAAAGGTAGATGTATATTGCTACAAAATTGAATGGTTGTTTTATGAGCCATAAAATTTTATTTCCATGGTGTTGGCATTTTCTACCCTCTTCTCACAGTGCAATGCAATGGGTTTAGATTTCTACTTGTTGTATTTGGGTACTAACTTTTGAGTTTGTAGGTCATTTGTGCTGGAATGGCCAATTCTAGGGGTTCAATCCCCCATAAGTGGTTGTGTTTGCTAAAACTTAGTATGATGTGTTTTGCAAAAAAATTGTTTCCACTTTGTAATGTGTGTGCAATTTTAATGTTAGGCTACTTTGAAAAAAACAAAAAAAAACATTAGTGCACATAGATGTTATTGCATATTGTACAATCTTGTGTCTGGGCACCATTAGACACATCTTAGATGTGCAAAATAGCAGTTTGAGAAAAAAGAAACAAGCAGTATAAAAAAATTGCCTACAATAACAACTATGTGCATGTACAATGTCGAGGATGTATGAAGGGGTGTAAATAAGTTCCCCTATTACATTTACAAGTAGATGGTGTATATAGGATACTCACTATTCATGTTTGACACTAATTAATTCATAAGAGGGCTAGTCAAGAAAAAAAAACATTAAGAACAATTTGTCAAAATTTTAAAAAGTCAAACCAAAGCACAAGATATAAATATGAAAATAAATAAAACTAATATAATCCCGATAGAGAATTGTTTGAAACACACACACAAGGTGGTTTAGAAAATTTTCATGAAAATCTAAAGAAGCTAGACTCTCTATGGGTCACAAATTATTATTATTAATAATATTATTATAGCTAGAGTTATAAAATAGTTACGAAGTAGTTGTTAATGAGTGCTTCATTTATTTCAATTGCATTATAGTTGTGATATGTGATTCTTATGCAACTTGTTAATAAAATCAAACATGGTTGACCAAAACCATATATGTAGTGTGTACATTCATCCATATAGGGGTTCATATTTAGATTAATATGTACTTATGATAGAACTCCACAAATTTCTAATGTGACATTTTATTTTTTAATTTCTTATATTTCCATGGGATGGTTGTAACATAGTTATAGATTAGTTGTTTCAAAGTTCTAATTGCAAGGTAGCAAGGTTTTTGCAAACACAATTTTTCATAGTGTACTTCAAATCCCTAAAGCACAAATTTTTTACCATTGAATATAGCTCAAATATAATTATTGAAAGAATTAATCACTTGACCAACATAATGGACACCTCTTTAGAAGTTCCAACATGGACATCTAACACATCTTAATGTTCTTTAAGATATTATTCTCTTTGGTTTCCATAATTGCAACAAGTTTTTGGAACTTCAAGTGCCACTTACACGAATGATGGAAATAATTGCATAGGTTGATTATGAAAGCCCCAATTTGAGCAATGAAAATCAAATTAAATAAGGACTAAACCACAAGGTTAGTCTTATGAGCATCACAATGGACACCCATTGAAAAAGTTGTTTGAAATTCTTTGATTTGTCTTGTGATTCCTATTTTCTTGTCCTTTAAATACAAAAGCCCCATTTGGACCAAAACATAACAATTTTTTTTGACAAATTCTCATTAGGTGTCCCCCCACTCTTCATCAATGTAACCACGATGATGGTAATGAAATATTGAAGCCTAAGCCATTCACAATTTGTTGAACACAAAGCAAAACAAGAACCCTAGTTTATGATTCAACCACATGAACATAGATCCATGAACAATTATCAATGGTTACACCCTAGTCACATAAACATGTTAATTATGAATCAAGCATGTTGAATGGCCTTAACATTGGCCTCTTGAACTTGGATGTACTTGAACTTAACAAGGATCTAAACAAACTTATCAAACCAATGCATGCTTAGAGCGTTTGGGAGCCCTAGGCTCCCAAAGCGGTCATATTTTGACATTGGATGAATGTGTGATAAAAGATGAAACATAGACATCATTTGAACAATTTTCTAATTTCCTTCACATATAGGTCTATTTACTAGGACCAAAATACAATTATTTGGACCCCTTTGAGCATATAAATTTATGTTTTTTAAATGCACACAATCTTTAGTAATGTACTTCCCACCCTTCTTCACCTTCAATTTTGGCATATCCCACATTACAATTGATGTTCCCATTTACAACCAATGGTTTTCAAAAAAAAAATCAATCAAAGAACATACTTTGAACTTTACCATATGGATAAACATTCCTTTTGACACCAAACCCTTTGCCCATGGCATGCAAACTTTGCCCATTTGGTTTAGAATTTTCAAATGGTGTCATATGATTGTTTCTAAATCATTTGTTCATTTTTTTGCTTCTTAACAACTTAACAATGTTTTAAATGGGTAGTGCTTTAAGGTCATGAAGGACTAAAATGTTTAATTGGTGACAAGAGTGCATAGCCCATCATAATTAAGAAAATTTGAAAAGCTTACACTATTAGCCAAATTGGGAGAAGTCGGCCATGCTTTTGCAAGAGGGGACTTCAACCCACTAGAGGATGTAAATGAGGAGGGGAACTTAATCAAATCTGAAATAAGAAACAATGGACTAGTAAGGCATGCATTCTTGCTCAAATTGAAATATTAAAACAACCTTGAAGAAGACACTAGTAGACAATGAAAAATATGATTGATGTTATTGGAGACTTGAGACAAGGCCAAGAAATTTATGAGAATGTACATTGTCAACCTTGGAAGAAAATCAAACATTACAAATTGCTACAACATTTAGGGTCTAGACATGAAGAAGGAGGAAGGTGATCACACAAAACAAATTGTAGCAACAATTAGGGCACATGCAAAATGAAGGAGGAGGAAGGTGAACAAAATTATAACAACATTTAGGGCCCATGAATGAAGGAGGAGGACTTTAAGGCCCAAGAACAAAGAAGGAGGAAGGTGATGCACTTGATATGTTTGAACTTGATATGGAATTAACTTTTTGAAAAGGCCTACACACCTTTGGCACAATGCCTTTCAAATCACACCTTGATAATGCCAATGATTTTTCAACTAGCAATGTCATGAATACCAAAACAACTTCTCTCATTACCCTCCCCCCCTACTTTCAAGTTTTAGCACTAACTTTTCATGTCCATTATTAATTTTGGTGATCCTAACTACACAATTCAACTACATTCTAGTGAAAGGATTGTAGCCTTTGTTACAAAAGGTGGTGACAAAAGAAAGCTTCAACGTGCAAGTTAGCTGCCAAACCATAAACTTTACAACAATAGAGGTGAAAGGAGTTAGGGTTTAGTGTGCTTTGTAGTGGTGGGATGATCCCTACCATTGTTCTATTAATAATGAGGTGGCAAAATGAATGGATGTTGAGGGTGTGAACCAATAACCTCCATCCACAACCAAAAGTGTCTTTGGCAAAATTCTATTTGCTTGGCTCATTGTGTTATCCTAGCCAAGGCCAAAATTTGGCATTGATTTGCCCAAAAAAAGGGTTGTTTCAAACCATATGGAGGCCCAACACTATAAACTCAAACCTCTGATGAAAATTGAGCAAATTGCAATTTCCCCTCATAATTGCTATCTAAAGTTGACCACATCAAACTGGTATTGGGCGGGTATCAACTTTTGATCATACCAACTGATACTAGTATCAACTCTTTATTTTAAAAAATTCATACCAGCCTAGTACTGGTATCATATTTTTCTCTTTTTTTCAATACCACCCGTAAATACTGGTATTGCATATCTAGAAAACTTTCATACCAGCCTAGTCCTACCACTAGGGTTCAAGGCTGATTGTTTGTTGATATGTGACATGAATATACCCGGTAGTGAGACCAGAATACTCTTTATATTTAACCTGGTATTACCTTGAGTCCCTCCCTATACGAGGCAGGTACTGGTACAAGGCCGGTATGACCTCATATCCCTACTTGGTAGGTACGGGTATGAGCCTGGTATTGCCTTTGGTCTGGTCGGTTCTTTGATACCCGCACTTGTACTCGAGTTCGATACACCAGGGTTCCAGCCTAGTACCCACCCAACACTGGTTGAGAATGGAAGTGACATACATGTCTTTACTCTTTTACATCAATGTAAATTAGTGAGATGCCTAGAACCACAAGTCAAACATAAGCTCACTTTAGTTTGGGCAATGGAAGCCATATAGTCAAGCACACTCAAGTTAGTTTCCAAGCTGAATGTTTGGTGAAAACACGCCTTGAAAGGTAAGAGTCAAACCCTAATGAAGGGTTAGGTCTCCCTACCTTATTATGCTCATTGGCTATATATGAAGAAGAATGACCCACAATGCTGCTACTACTACTACTACTATTATCATCCATAAACAAATATAACCTTCTTATGAGGGAGATGAGCCATTCAATTATTGCTTTGGTTGGCAAACCATGTGTCTTCCTTTTTCCTTTTAAATTTAAATTTTAAAAAATAAAAATCAATCACACCCAAATTGACAAGGAGTGTGCACACATAATATCATCTTATGAGATGGGATGAGATGGGATGGATGAAAAAGAAAGTCATTCAATCAAACTTACTTTGTCAACAAATTACTTCCAAATGTTTTCCTTTCTCATCCAAAAGGCTCATGATCCAATGAAGCATCAAAACCCCTCTGCATTTATGAGAGAGAACACAAAAGAGGTAGGTACACACACACACACACACACATGTATATATATATCTCATTATGATTGCCACTCTCTTTCCTTTCACGGAGTTGGTTTGTGAGGAAACAAAAGTGGAAAAAAAACAAAAAGAGAAGAAGAGATAGAAGACAGAGATGATAGAAAAAAGAGATAGAAGAGATGGTGAAACGATGGTGATGGTGGTGGATGGGAGAGGAGGAGGAGGAGGAGATGTGTAATGGGATTTGAGATCACATCAGAAGCAGCAGCAGGAGCAGCTGAGATTTGGTTGGGTATTTTAGTGTGATAGAAATCATGATGGAGATGGGTGATGGGTGCATGTGAGAGGAAGAGTAGGAGGAAAGAGGAAGAGGCATGAGTGAGCGAGTGAGTGAGAGTGATATGAATGGAGAAAGCTCAGCAGATTGATGATGACGATGATGATGGTAGAAGTGTTGGTGGTTTTTGAGCAAGTGTGAGGAAGTGGGAGGGATGTGGTTTTTGTGTGTGAGAAAGTAGGAGGAGGAGGAGGAGGAGGAGGAGGGAGGGAGGTGTGTGAGGAAGAAGGAGGAGGAGAAGGGAGGAGGAGGAGGGAGAGGAAGTGTGGGTTGGATGTGAATTAGGGTTGTGGGGGGTTTTTGGTGGGTGGTAGGGGGAAGACCAGGAGGAAGGGATGACGGGAGTGGGATGGGTGTTAGCAGGGCCAGCGAGTAAGGAGAATGGAGGAGCAGCACATACAAGCTTGCATGGATTGTTGGCATATGGAGCGGGGAGTAGTGTGATTGTGGCAGATGTGAGATCCATGCAACTGGTGGTGGTGCTTCCCATGCCAGCACTCAAGGTATCTCCACTCCTGCCGGCTCCATTTGTAACTGCAGTGCAGTGGGATCCTGAGGGAATTCAAAGAGATGTCACCCAGGATGTGTCGTCCACAGCTCATTTGCAATTGGCAGCAGGGGATAGACATGGACGGATTGCCATATGGGATGTGGCAGCTGGTGAAGTGGGTACGTGGTTAGAGCTTGAAGTGGACAAAGGTAGGCAAGGGATTCAGGATCTTTGTTGGGTTTGTGGTCAACCCTTGTTGCTTGCAGCAATTCATGGTCCTTCTCTCATTGTGATTTGGAACATGAGCTCGGGACATTACTTTTGGAAGTTTGATGCGGGATCTGAAATGCTGGGATGCATCCGCTCTGATCCATTCGACAGCCGACAGATGTGTGTGATGGGTCTCAAGGGTCTTCTTCTCTCTGTTCTTGTCACTGGGACAACTGAATCCGAGGTTCTTGTCAAACAGTATTCACATCCGGGTGCAGATGAGAAAGGAGTCAGTAGTGCTGTGGGCGAGAAAGGGGTCAAGGATGGATTGGCATCATCTTCAGGAGGAGGTTCAACTTCAGCTGGAGCACCTGCACTTGCATCTGCTCCAGGTTGTGTGATTCGGTGTATGTTCTCCACAAGAACAAGAGGATTGCTGTATATTATGCTTCCTCGGGAGATTGTTGTGTTTGATTTGGTTTTTGGAATGCCTCTTGCCTCAACTGCTTTGCCACGAGGGTGTGGCAAATTCCTGGAGTTGCTTGCTGATGTTGATGGAGACATTCTCTACTGTGCTCACCAGGATGGCAAAGTCAGTGCCTGGAAACGCAGAGCGTAAGATTCTGAAAAACCCCATGCTTGGTTTTTGTAGAAACTTTTGTCTTGCAATAATCAGTTTTGACAAAAGCAAGCAGCTGGCAAGATCCAGTGTAAATGTTGACAAAAGGGTCATGATGTGCATTGGGCTTGCAGGGATATGCAAGTGTTTGCACTGTGCTACATGGAGACATTGATTCCTTTGATGGGATCGTCAGCACTCCCAACTGTGCTTGCTGTGGTGCATCACCCCATGCAGCTTCATGTCCAGACTTTCGAAGGCAACCAAGCCCCTGCACTGCAGCTCAACACATTCTTGCCACTCAACACTTTACCTGTACCACAGTCATTGATGATGCAAGATGGCAACCCAATTGAGGTGAAGCCATTTCGCTCCCTAGATGCAACAATCCTGTCAATCTCTGATGATGGTCGGCTTTGGCAATGGCTCATCAGTGCTGCTGTTCCAGGGACTGATGAGGGTTTAGCACACATGAATGGCTCAAAAGAAGCGGCAGTACATCTGGAAACATCAACTCACACAGGTATTGCAGCCTTGGATTTGATGGCAAATGAAGAACAGCAAAACCGGCCTCCACTTTCTTCCTCAAATGGTGTTGCCTCTGAACTGGTTTTCAAGGTCTGTCTGTGGTGGCTTTTCACAGGGTGGTTTGCAAAACCAGAATCTTGACAGTTTCTGTGGGTTCTATGTGAGCATCAAAAACGGTGTGCATGATGACTGATTGTTTCTGCAACTGGAGGCATATAAGGAAATATGTCAGTGGATCATGCATTGAAGTTTTTGTTTTGCTGGGTGTCTGAGTCTTGTATCCTGATTGCCATCTGCATGTGGGTCACACCCATTTCAAACAATGAAATCTTCTTTGTAATCTCTCATTTGGAAATATCTGGATCTGATTTTGTGGCAACACAATGCTGCTGCAACAGCTGGAGCTCAAAGGACAGTTGCAGCTCTTATCAGCGGCTATAACCACTCTTGCTGTCGCAATTCCATCACTTCATGCCCTGAGTCCTGGTAAGAACTACCACTGCCACAAGCCCAGGCCACTGTCAAGCTCTTTCTTTCAATGTCAACAATTCTCAGTGTATAGAGGGGTGCAGGATCATGGGTGTGTTCTTCTTGTCCCTTTCTATCTGCCATATCTGCATTGTAAAATTGGGTGTAATTTTTGGACCTTAAGAGACAGGGGGAAACAACTCAGCAGCTATATCCATTCCATTAGTGGCACTGGCGACACAAGCTGGCACTGTGGAGCTGGTCGATACAGCTGCAAATGCCATCACAGCCTCATATACTGTACATAATGCTGCTATTGTTCGTGGTGTACGCTGGCTCGGCAACACCCGCCTTGTCTCTTTCTCATACACAGAGGTTTAGTGTATTCATTACTAGAACTCTTTCCCCCCCCCCCAGCCCCCCTTCCCTCCCAATGCATTCTTGATATTGAGTTGAGTGGTGGTGGTGTGTTTTCCTGTCTCTGTCAGGATGATACTACATATGTCATAGTCTTTGGGTCTTTATGTAGTCACTGCATTGATGGGTTTAGGGTTTAGGGGTTTAGGTTTAGGTTTAGTGTTGTTTGTTATTGTTGTAGAGCTTGGAGTGAAAGAGAGGATTGTGGGTGTGTGATATGATGTGCATTAGGTGAAAGGCAAGGGAGGAGGCTTTGTAAACCGGTTAGTAGTGACATGTGTGCGTAGTGGCCAGAGTAAACCATTCCGTGTGTTACAGAAACCAGAGCGTGCTCCTATGCGAGCCCTTCGCACATCTCCCTCTGGCAGGTAGGTATACATTTCCATCTCCTTATATACCCAATACGCTAATGAAGGATCTGGAGGCAGCATTCAGTTGGCACAATCAAGAAAATGCTTTCTGGCTTCTTGAGACATTTGGTCAAATCTGAAAGTCATCAGATCTCTGTTTTCTTGCTACAGATACACAGTCCAGACAAGCTTATTGCTGTGGTTGTTTTGCTGCAGGTATCTGCTAATCCTTTTTAGGGAGGCGCCTGCAGAAATTTGGGCCATGACTAGGACCCCACAGATGGTAGGCATCTCTTGTCAGACCCAAGAAATCTGCAGCACACAGTCTTTGATTGTTATGTTTCCTATATCCTGTGCCTGTGCATTTGAAGGCAGATTTGGGGGCATAGACTTTTCCTCTTCTGTTTGAGGAAGTGAGAGTTTTCTCAGGTATAAAAGAAGACTTACAATCTACTACCGGTTTTTACAGTTGAGATCATTGGCGCTTCCATTTACTGTAATGGAGTGGGCACTCCCACCAGTCCCAAGGTCTGCTGCTGCAGCTGCAGCATCAGCTCGCAAGTCTACCTTACTGTACAGAGATCGACCCACCATTGCTTCTGCTGTTGCTGCTGCTAATGCACCTCTACTATCTCCCACTTCACCTTCTACCTCAGGCAAGTGACAGTTCTGGCTTTTATTCTGGCTACTACTTTCTCACCGGATTGGCATTTGATATCAAAATCAATGAAGTGCACATCTAGTAGCTAGTTGAAAATGTTTCTGGAATTCCTCTTAGTGTTGTTGTCTATGCATCATGGTGCAAGAGAGGATATGGAATTTTCCAGAGTCTGAACATTGGGTCTTCCAGTAGTACAACCACTCACTTCAGTATCAGCTATTGACCCTTTGGGTTGTGGATGTTGCATGAAAAATACCTGCAGATTCACTTCAAGAGTCAGAGTCTGCAGAAAGCTTTGCATTTGCTCTGGTCAATGGTTCCCTCGGTGTTTTTGAGATGCGAGGAAGGCGGGTTCGTGACTTCAAGTATAATTTTTGCACCAATGCAATTAGGGTTTTTTTCGTTTCCCTTTCTTGTTATCTGATTTTACAACATTGCTTAAATCTCACAAAGTGATAATTCTTACAGAAAGAGATTTCTGTTTTCTCGGAAATTTGCAGACCCCGATGGCCAGCTGCTGCATTTGTTTCAGCTGATGTACTGGTGACTGCTATGGCTTACCGCACTCCTCACGTGGTAATCCCATTCTGTAACCTTTACCTTCCCATATCGTGGCTTATTAAGCTCTTACTGTATGCTATTGATTTGGATCAGGTATGTTGTATTGCTATTGCTTCTTGAGCCTTAGCCAACATCATGACTGGTTCTTTCCTGTTTCTTCCAAAAATGCAACAGATACTCAGGTTACAAATTTTCTTATTATAAATGTGAGACCGGGTAAGAGTGTTTTGTGTAATGATATGGAAGTTGCAGATGTAATTAGACTGATCACCTAGGAAATTGCAATTTTCATGCTTCTCGAAAGGTGATGGGTGATCGACTCGGGAGCATACGCTGGTGGGATGTTACAACTGGTCTGTCATCCTTTTTCAACACCCATCGTGGAGGCGTTCGCCGCATCAAATTTGCGCCTGTCCGAATCGGAGATTCCAGCCGAGGCAGGATTGCTGTCCTTTTCAATGACCACAGCTTTGCTGTTTATGATCTTGTAAGTGTTTTCCCATCTGTTGCTGCTGTTAATACTGGCTCCATAGAAATGCCTCTGTAGTCATATATGTACAATCTCAGAATGAATAATGTGCACACATTGGTAGGTATACGTGTGAGCAAGCTTTGTGAGTAGTTTGTGGTATGACTGAAGGGCGGGTTGTGGGTGGGTTGTAGGACACTCAAGACCCATTGGCAAATGCCCTCGTGCAGCCACAGCTTGGAGGCATTCTGGTGCTGGAGCTAGAATGGAATCCTTTGCGCACTGACAGGAATGAGCCCTTGATGCTGTGTATTGCTGGTGCTGACAGCAGCTTCCGTCTTCTTGAGGTTCAAAAGTACGAATCATGTCACCTTGGTCCTTATTTTTTTCCATTTTGATTCCCTCTTCAATCTCCTTGGCTGCTTCATAGTATATACAAAAATTTGCCTGCCCACATGCCTGCCTCCCTGCACTAGAAGCATGACTAATGGGGATGTGTGGTGTGTAGTGTTACAGGAGGAAAGTCAGGGCAGGTCGCAAAGCAAACTGTGTGGCAACGGTATCGACCCATGCCATTGTGTTCTGCAGCTCTGCTTCCACCTCCACATGCTTTAGTATGTGGGCTTTTCTCTCTCTCCTTTTGCATTCTTGTCATGATCTTTTTGACAAAGAAATGGTCAACCATAAACCTTAAATTGTCTGGTGTCTTTTTCTGGTGTTTGCTTGTTTCCTGGAACATGAGATTCAATGAGACTGCACATGTAAGTAACTTTTGTGGGATGGGGTGGGTTGTTGTTGTTGCAGTCACTGCGTGTTCTCTTACAGCAAGGTGTACAGCCTTCCTGGTTCTCTTTGACAGCAGCTTCCATGGATGAAGAGCTTGTGGTGAAGTCTGCTGGCCAGCCACTGGGCACTCGTGGAGGAGACCTGCGGCACTACCTTTTGGAAACCTCAACTCCCATGTTGGGTGAGACTGTCTTTGCAGAAGTCTTGTTGAAGACTCTGGAGCCCTATCGCAAAGCTGGTGAGTTGCACAAAGCTGCTGGTGACACACACCCCACCCACCACCATCAAGAGGTTCTTCTCATCTCTTTGGCAGGGAGTCTATGTGGAATGGGAATGACCCATTTTCCAAAATTGTAGCAGGAAGTTTAGAACAACAAAATGCAGAAGATGCGATCTTGGTGGGTTCCAATCTCTTCATGGGTATGGATGGGTATCTTTTTAATGTTTTCTGGAATGAGCACAGTTTTCTGAAGTGGGGAAGAATGAGGGATGTTGGGGAGAGGCAGGCCGCTTGCTAGATGAGGAAAGGCGTATGCAATATACTGCCGTATGTAGACAGGGTGTTGCAACAAGGTGCGCATTTGCAGCTGCACAATTTGGAGAATACCCAGAAGCTGGGTTCTGGCTCCAGCTGCCAAGAGCACTTTCACTCCTCAGTTTTGGCTCAGCAGGTCCCACTGCTTTTTGGGGGGATTCTGAAAGAGCCAGCTCTGTTCCTCCAAAAGGGTCATCATTAATCATGTTGAATGAAGAAGGCAACATTGTCAACTCTGATTTATTAGCATCCAAATCATTGGACAAGGGAATGACATTCATCACTCCCAAAGTCCCGACACCCATTTCTCCAAATGGTGTTTTGCCTTCAGCCACCTTCAAGTTGGTCAGTTATTGCTTCCAATACAAACTCTTTCTGTTGATGACCAAAAGATTCAATGATGTATCATTTGTCAATGATAATGGACAGGGTGTCATGGGGTGACAATGGTTTTGTTTTTGACAGCCTTATCGGTGTATGGACATTGTTCCTTCAGATCAACTTGCAGTATACATGGCTGCACAAGAGAGAATTTTGTGGCATGAGAAGTTGGGTGGAACTGAAGCCACCCAGAAACGAGTGCATGAGTTAGTGTCTGTCTTCTCTTGATCCCATGAAACCTGAGAAAAAAGTGTGACATAGATCTGTGTTGTGTATATATCTGTGTACCTTGTTGATGGTAACTGAAAATGGGCATCCTGCATAGCCTCCAGTTCTTCAGTTCTGAATAGCCAACATGCCTGGTTCCAATGTCACAATAGAAAGTCCTTCAACAGATTAGGTGATTGTAACCTGCTGTTTTTTCTTTCAGGTTGATTTCAGTGGGTGATTTGGAGGCAGCAGTTACCATCTTGCTGGCAACTCCTCCAAACAACCCCCTTTTCTACATGGATGCTCTACGCGCTGTCTCTCTAGCCTCTGCAGTATCACCCGCTTTACATGAACTCGCTGTCAAGGTATATACAACCCTGCATCCTTTCAACCATGAACTGTAGCACCAGTGGAAATGAGGTGACAGTAGACAGTGTTTCAGTGTTCCCTGAATGCCACTTTTTGATAATTGGCAATGA
>Ga0116227_10001594_pt1 | contig 51096 bp, 46 predicted proteins | sample S1TSphgellanicum_FD_89693 | JGI IMG/M metagenome (GOLD analysis project Ga0116227, IMG submission 89693) | Host-associated microbial communities from peat moss isolated from Minnesota, USA - S1T2_Fb - Sphagnum magellanicum MG | ecosystem: Host-associated > Plants > Peat moss > Unclassified...
CCCCCCCCCCTCAAAGTTGAAATCATTGAGAGCAATTACAAATGAGGATAGCGAGTTGGGTGTTAGATTTAAGATCATTCTTGACTAAGAATCCCAAGGACTAGTGACACCCACCTTCTTCATATGGTCACAATTCACACTAGTGCAAAAGCTAAGGAATTTTAATGCAAATTCAATGATTTTTCAAAAACTCAAGAACTTGGAACCATCTAAAACTTGAGATTGGCGTTTGACATGGGAGAGATTTTGACATCTAGTTTCAGCTAACTTGACATCCTATGAATTCTCCCTTTTTCCTTATTCCTTTGTACATTTTCCAAACCTATGGTGTGTTTATAAATAAAGTTTTGCATGGTCGCATCAAAACCAATAGGTCTCATAAAGTTTAAAATTATCAACCAAGGAATCACCAATCTAAAAAATTGAACCCAGCCTTGGAATTGGCAGGTTTAAAGTTTTGAAAATATTCTTTATGCTTTATTTGAAATCTCAGATGAGATTTTAAGACCTGAATTGGGGGGAAGGGGTAGGAAAGAAAAAAGATTTGTTGGAACCTTGTTTATAAATAGTAATTACAAATTTTGACCATTAATTCATTGAAAAAAAAAATTTTAAAAAAAATCAAACTACCAAATTTAGTAACCTCATTGGTTTGAAAATGTCACCCTATCCTAGGGACAAGAGGAGTTGTTGCTACAATAGACATAGCATGTACAATTAGAGCTTACATCTTGTGAAGCCACAATATGAAGCAACCATTAATTTATTTCTATTTGCAACATTTGTGGCTTTTGTTGCATTCTTGTCTCATATAACCATAAGTAAGGAATAGAATCAATATAAGCATGCATTGTCATGACAAATTTTTTGAACATGGTGTACATTTTTTCTTGTTAGAAACAAAACATCATTGAACATAATGGCCAATGGTTAATTAGGGATTTTGGAAGGCTATGGCCAAGCATAAGGTTTGAATATATAGTTTGCATTTTTTTATTACTAGGGTTTATTGTAATTCTGGGTGTTGATGATGATTATGATGTGTGTAGATTTTCAAAATGTTTATGAAATAGAAAAGGAGAAGGTGCTATTGGGAAAAAGTTTAACGTTCATCACATTTGTCACAACTTTATTTTGAATGAGTGTGAGGATGAAACTCACATTCCCAAAATGGGGACTTGGGAGTCTTTTGGGACTCTTGAAATTTCAGAGTTCAATTATCGGGGTCAAAACACCTCGCATTGGGATGTTCTTTATATCATTGAAAATTTATCGAAGTGTAGATGTTGAAAATGGGCTCGCATGGACCATTTGAACATCTGTAGCACACGTTATGGCAAAAAGAAGGGCCCGGGAGTCAAACTGGCAGTTTGACTCCTGACCACTAAAAGTCAGGAATTGACTTGACCTTGGTGCGTGTAGGTAAAGTGCGATACACCGTTGAAAAGCTCTCAAGGAGAGCTACAATTTTTTTTTAGACCTCATCCCAATCGGAGGTCTGAGCAAAAAGTTATGACCTCGCAAAGTCCTAGGAGTCTAAACCGAGATAGTTTCAGGACTCCTCTTTGGGAGTCCCGGGACAAGAAGCCATTCGGATGTGGATGTCGTGGAAAGCCGCAAAGGATACAATATGGGGGAAGGTGGTGGCTTCCCCCGAGTCCAAGCCGTCGTGAGTCTTGTGAGTCCAAAGTTGCCCATGGATTGTCCTAGCACTAAAGGTGTTCCAGAAAGTGAACTAACCAACTTGTTGGTTGGTTTGATGCAAGTTCGAATAAGTAACTAAAGCTTGTCACTCTTCCTAGTCCCATCTCGAAGCTTCAGCACGCCCCTCTACCCCTTTTAATGTTGAGAGCTAGGAGCGTGCCCCAAGTTCCTCACAATTCCAATGTTTGAATAACTTAGACCCACCTAGGTCTAACTAGGAACTTGGGAGCATGTCAACATTAGACTTCGATATTGACATTCATCATCCTTATAAACCATTGGTGGTAGCCATTAAAAAATTTCAAATGGATACAAATACATTTACACATGTTGCATGGAATTTTGTGAATGATGGGTAAACAAGCTTTTACAAAAACTTGGCCATTGGTCGTTTGATATCACATGCTGACAATTAAATTACAATTGTAGGAAATCAAGAGGGATTTGTATTTTGTGAAGGGATGTTTCCATGATGTTCATACCATGCAAGGATCTTAATTTCTTGCATATGTGTCATTGGCTTTTACTCACAATGCCAATTGAAAAATAGGTTAGGACGTGTGAGTTCTCAAAATTTCTTGGCTTTTCTAATTGTTGACTACCCATTTTGGGATCAACATTTTCAAATTGCTACAAGTTCAATGTAAGACAATTTCCTTTTTGTTATTTAGACTATGATCATGTGTGGGGTGTTTTTTAGTATTACACACAAGGTCAAATTATAATTGTAATTGTTCATTGTGTTATATTATGGACACATGCAAGGTGAACTTAAGTCTTCTTTGATTTCATGACTTATTTTAAATTGTTGCAACCTTTCAAAAATCATTGTTGTTCGTCATTAAAGGGACATTAAGCAAAAATTAGTTTTTGTGATGTTTGAGAATGTTTAAATTTTTTACCATATTTTCCAAATGGATTTCCCACAACCATTTTGGTGAAGGCTTACTTGGGTCGTACCATTTAAAACCACCCACCTCAAAATCATATGAATGTTGAAGGTGAAAGTAGATTACAGGGGGGGCCAAAAATGTTGTCAGATTGTATTATTTTTAAGGGTGTCCATGTTTGAACTTCACCATGGTAATGTTAAAGCATATTTTTCCATTCTTTTAACATAATATAGTAGATTATAACACAAAAAATTCAATCGTAAAAAAAAATCTTTTTTCCAACATGTATTGTGCAATTTTGAAATATATCTATGCTAAAAAAAATGTACATATTTGTGTACTAAAAAATGAAAATATACTTAAAAAATGATTGAAATGATTTTTAGTCTTTATAAAATTTGTAATATGTATTAAACATTGTGATTCCATATGATTGGAATAAATTTGTGAACCATTTGAAGATTTTGATAATTATAATATCACAAATGGGTGTTTTTGGGGGCAATGACCATAAATATGTGGTAATTTAACATTTTGATAAACTATCCCTTTCAAATGGAAGATGACAAGATATGTGAGGTGGCTCATTTTTTAAAATTTTATTTCGAACAATTTTTGATTGACTAATTCAAACCCAAACCTAGTGCAATCCAAAAACAAAAATAGGCTTTATTATATTATATATACCATGAATATACTCATTATTTCTTGAATTTTAACTTTAAATTTTTAAATTTTCTTTTCAAATAATATTAAATATCATTAACTTCGTGAAAATCAAAATATCAAGCCAAAACATTAAAAGTGAAACCCAAATACAATGCAATACATTTTGTAAAAATATACTTTATATACATGTCATGAAAATGCCCAAAGTGGCCCCCCCATAATGTGCTTTCATTCTTGACTTCATTTTAATTAATGAAAGGACAAATTTAAAAAACAAATCCTAGTTTTGTTATAATTGGCTTTGAGGAACCATTGAACCATCACCTTTGATTTCCCAAGCCTTAGACGTCTATGGTCAAAATCAATGAAAAATGTTTTTGTTTTTACTTCGTTCCATGAACTTTGTTTCTCAACTTCAAACTTGCTTTGGAATTGCTGCAAATTTTGTAAATGTTGTTTTATTTCTCCCCTGCATCTAACTTGCAACAAATTTAATGTACATATATGGGGTTGTGCACATGAAGCATCTTCCATCCATGTCACCACGTCACCAAAAAAACAACCATTATCAAATAGGCCTTTTCCTCCCACGAATGGAAGGTCCATGGACCCTTTGTGTCTCATTGTATGGATATTCCCCATGCATTTAAAGATAAGTGTTTGGTGAAGGGTGTAGTTTATGGCAAATTTACATAATTTTACATGTTCTTTATGTAAAGGCCATGTTTAGTCATGGGCTTATGAATGTCACAATTGAATGCACATAAAAGTTTGCAATTTTGAAAAATCCATAAGGGGTCGGTCAAGCTTTAGTTTTTTTGGTTTAGGGCGTGTTGCATGGTATATCTAAAATCATGGAATTTATAGTGTGATATTTAATTTTTGGTGATAGGTACAAACTTTAACATTCAAATGGGTAAAATAGCGCATTAAAGGGTTAAAACCCTAATTATTTTGCATTTTAAAATGGAAAGACCATAGGCAAAAAAGTTGTCCCATTGGGTGTATTAATAGAAAAATGGGATGACATTATTGTTATAGGGATTTTGAGTGTGCAAAAGTGTGGACTTTCTATAGCAATGCAACATCTCAAATGGAAGGTGGTAGAATTGATTCAAACCTTACCCATCCAATTTCAAAATGGTTTGCTTCCAAATTCATGGTGTTATTATTGTAGGCATCTACAATTGACTTTATGTTTTATAGAAGGACTAAAAATCAACATGGCACAAGGTTTAACCAACAATTCATGTAACTTATTCTACTAAAATCTTCAAGCATTATATGCCCAACAATAACATAGTGTAGATCATATATGGAATTCCAATGAAACTTGAATTCAAATAGGGTAACAATCAAAGGCCAAAGTTCTAACAAAAAAAAGGATTACATAAATCATATAAGATCATTTTAAAGTCTCGAGAATGGTTAACCATTAATTGTGCAATGAATGTCATAGGGAGATTTTACTATGGTTTTACATATTTAGAGGTGAAGGGATTAAAGATGATTACATCAAAGACAACAAAATGAGAATGTGTATGATAATGCAAATGAAAGAATTGTGTAGCCTTCAAAAATTCTTCTATGATCATGTAAGGCTTGATGTAAATAATAACAATTTATATTATAATGTGGGTCATATTTTGTTTCAATATCGATATCGATATCTAGTCCAAAAAACTATATTTTGAAAGGTAAAAATTTGTATTTTAAGATTCAATTGTGGTATTTCATAAATGGAGACATTCACAATTAGGGTATTACTTTTGGAACACAAAGTCCAAAGACTTTGTTTTTGTTATCTTCCAAATATAGAAGATATGTTATTAAAACTTTCAAGTTAGTTTGAAAGCCCATTCTATTGGGTACAAGGGTGTTAAAATATGCGTTACAACCACAACAAGCAATCTTATGCTTTGTCAACTTTTGACATATGACTACTTGTGAATTTGATTGAAATTTGACCACTTATAGTTGTTTTCTATTAGCAAATGATATTATGCATTAGTCAATAACCAATAATGTCCATAGTTGCAAGATATTTGACTATGTTGTTTAGTAATGTCAAAATTATCAACCCATTTTTTATTATTATTCATTTTAAATTGTTGACTTGAAAATTTAAGCAACCCCAAGCTCCATTGCAAAAATATTGAGATGCTTTAGTCATTTTTTCAGATTTTTAAAACTATCAATATATGTACATAAGTTAAACTACCCACTTTGAATGTGTTGTTTGCCTTCCTCAAAAGTTGCATCTTGCATTCATCATAATGTAAACCACTTGCAAAAACTTACAATCTAACATTTTTCATATACGACAACATGAAAGCAAAAAAACTAATTACAGTTTTAAACATACATGAAGATTTTGTTTCTAAAGCTGTTCAAACATGAAGGTCATCCTAAGTGACATGCATTGGGAACTCTTAGGTTTCATTTTTGTAAATAATTGGGGTGTATTATCATTGCCATTTTTTGTGTTCATAATCATGTTGTTGATATGAAAGATCAAAGATGATATGGGAGGAATAAAAATTTATGTACAACTTAATTTTTTACTTTTAACAAAATTTATATGAAACCTCATTATTCTCCTGGATTGATGCAAAACATCTAATTCTTTGAAACCCCCCAATCTAAACTACATGTTTTGAAATTAAAGTTCATGCAAGTTAACAATGTTAATAAACTAGTAATAATGGCTTGGCCATAATACTATTAAAAATATGGTATGGATCATACCTTGCATTTACACTCAAAACCAAATGCTAATCATGCAATTATTAACATGCTCCTACACATGATCCATATTAATCATCCATGATGTTTGTGAAAAAGTTTTGAACTTCATATGTGGATTAAATGGTCCAAAATTGAAAACAAGAAACATTTAATGTCATATTCAATCATTTTTAAACATTCAAAACTTGTTTTTTCCACATATCAATTTTAGATCTACCAAAAAATCTAGTTTCATGGTTCAATCCATGTGTTAATTCTCCCTCTATACATTATTTATAAGTGATTGTGATATATAGTATATCGTATGGATTCCAAATGACAATGTTTTGCATTTTTTCATAAATTAGCTTAATAAATGATAAATGTGCTTTCTCTTAGTAAGCTCCTTAGTTTATTGTTTTGCACGTATTAATTTCAAAATATTCATATATCTACATGCATAGATGTCCAAATCAAGCTATGTGATCTTTAAATTATGACCATACTTATTTTAAGTCTATGTTAGACTACTGTTAGGGTTGGTCAAATTAACCACTAGTCCTTACTTAAAGTGTTAACTAATATTAGATCTTAGGTGGCATATGACATGATGTCAATATTAAATTGATATTAGTAACCATTGTTCATTAACATTAAAACTTTGAAAAACATAGATTTCAAAATCAAACATGAATGTTAATTAAAGTATCAAAAAATGATAAATTAATTCAATGTTTAACATGCATTTATATTTATTTATATTTATGTTTTTCTCTTTCAAAAAAAGGGAAAAAAATTATCTTTGTAAATTTGAACTAAATTGCAAACTTTTAAAAAAAAAACTCAATGCTAGTTATTAATTAACATCATATGTGGACATCTTAAAACAATGTTTAGGAGGTTCATGTGTGGACATCTTAACAATGTTAGAAATTTTGATACTATGATTCTTGTCACTTTGTTACTGTTAAAATGATGTTAATTGCAAGCTTTGAACATAAAGTGTGGCCATATCTTAAACTCAATTATTCTTTAAATATTTTACAACTTTCCCTTCATATTTCAACAATCTTGTGGCATATGAATTGGGAATTTGCAAAACACAATTCCCATACCAAACAATATGAACACATTAAAGTTATGTGCTAAAATGTCTTAGATAAAAGGATGAAATTGTTCATTAGAAGTTCAACTAGAGTGAAAATGGTAGGTGAGAATTAAATTTTTAAATTAATTTGCATTGGATGTTGTCGTTGGATGAAACTTTTCATTGGGATACTTGACGAAGGTCAGTGTGGTTTAACCCTAAACCCTAAACCCATTTATGGCTGGGATGTGGAGAATACATGGCTGATGAGCTCGATCCGGATTTCTGGTTGTAGGCAACTGAAAGGTATCCAGATTTCAAACACTAGAAGAAGACATGGGAAGCAGCACTGTGGCTCGAGGACTGACAAAACCCACCATGTGTGGAAGCAGAGATGGCTGCAATGGCACCTGGCACAGTGGAATTGAAGGCTTTTGCATGGAATCAGATGCTTACAAAATATGTGAAGGATGAGCAACCTGAGAAGGCGATGGAGCTTTTCCAACAAAGTGACAAGAAGGAATGATTCCTGACAAATTCACTTTTGTTCAGGTGATTAAGGCATGTTCTGGTTTAGGAACACTGGGAGGTGGCAGGCTTGTTCATGAACAGCTTATTATTCAAAGTGGTTGTGAGTCTGATGTCTTTGTGGGGAGTAGCTTGGTTGACATGTATGCAAAATCTGGGAGCATTGAGGATGCTTCAAGAGTGTTCAACAAGATGCCATATTCTCAAGACGTGGTTACATGGACAGCCATCATATTGGGACATGTGCAATCCAGGCAAGGGCAGAAGGCACTGGAACTATTTTGACAAATGCAACAGGAGGGTGTGCAACCAAACTCTGTTCCTTTTGTGGGGGTGCTGAATGCATGTGCCAGCATGGTTGTGGTTGAAGGGGGCAGGTGTGTTTATCGGCAGATCAGTCAAAGTGGATTGGAGTCTGCTGTCTTTGTGGGGAGTAGCTTGGTGGACATGTGTGCAAAGTGTGGGAGCATGGAGGATGCTTGGAGTGTGTTCAACAAGATGCCATCTTGAGATGTGGTTACTTGGACACCCATACTTGGAGGATGTGTGATGCATGGTCATGGTGAGGAAGCTCTTAAACATTTTGAACAGGTGTGCGAAGAAGGTTATAGCCAAATGATATCACTTTTATTTGTCCTCTGTCAGCTTGTAGCCATGCGGTTTTGATGGATGAAGAAGGTATGTGCTGTTGTGCATCCATGACCACAGTTTGCATGATATCTGCAAAATTGGAACATCACACCTGCATGGTTGACCTTCTTGGCCCTAAACCCTGACCATCTACAGGAGGCAAAGAATATGTCATGGCAATGCCCTGTAAAACTGCATCAGACTGCATGGATGGCTTTGCTTGACACTTGCAGAAATCATGGTAATGTTGAGATGGCAGAATGTGTTGCCAAACGAATTCTTGAAATGGGGCCTGACATATGCTGCTTGTTATGTGCTATGCTGCTGCTGCCAACAGGCATCTCTGTGAGAATGTTGAACTGCTGAGAAAGGAAAATGGTGCGAAGAAACAGCCGGGTTGCACCTCGATTGAATTGAAGAATGAGGTGCAAAGGTTTGTAGTAGATGATCAAGACCACCCTCCGATGATTGAAATCTTTGCAGAATGGCAGAGATTGTCAGGGCTCATGCATGATGATGGGCACATGCCTTGTACTAAATTTGTTCAGGACGATGTGGAAGAAGAAGAAGACAAAGAAGAAAAGGTGTTTCATTTCCATCACCATAGCAAGAAACTGGCTATTGCATTGGGGCTCATCAACACAGCTCCTAGTACTCCCCTCCAAATAATAAAAAATATGCGGGTTTGTGAAGATTGCCACAATTACTGATATGGAGTTGTCAATTTTCTGTTGCACTTGACGAATGGACCATTTCAGAAGAACTCTTTTGATGTAAAATACTCCACTTTGCACAAAAGTTATGGGGTGAAGAATGTTCTTTGCGAAGTGGAGTCTGTGTGAATTGGTGCTTGTTGAAGTTGTGTTGTTTTTCTGGAAAACAACAGGTGAAGGCATGTGAGCAGAGCTTCATCTGTGCTTGTGTCGCTGATGTGCTCAGCAGTGATGGAGTTTTTTTTTTTTGGGGCAGAGTTGCAGTGATGATGAATTTTGTGTGTTATGGTGTGACTGTGGTGATGAAGCTGCAACTATCTGCTCATTGATGTTGTTTGTTTTCCTGACAAGGGCATCAATGGTGGTCCAATGGGTGCATGCATATTGCTGTTTGAAGGCAGTGAGACGGACCCAAGCTGCAGGAGGGAGATGGTAATGAGGAGGAATTCCTCACTGTAAGAAGGATAGTGGGCTTGTGTGTAAGTTTTTTTTGTTTTTATTGGATTATAGTGATGCTCTGGTTGTATCCATGGAGTGGTAGTAGAATTATTGCAGGAATTTCTTATGTGGTTTGGCATAAACATGTTTGCCAAAAAAGGACTTCTGCTGCGTTCTGATTTGTAACTGTGTTGTAGTTCATGATCTTCATTCCAAGTTTAGTTTTGCCATGTTGTGAAGATGAAGAGCTAGTTGAAGAATAAGTGCAGATGCAAAATTTGTGGGAGGAGTGTTTTCAGAGGTTGTTATGCTGATTGTTTGTCAATTCTGAGTGTGGTTTTTCAGCACAGAAAAATTGGGAACATTGAGAGGATTGTGTTGTGAAACTGGCAAGATGGGTAGTGTTTGTAAGTATATGTGTAGTGATCAGTTGAACTTGATGTAGTGGCCTTGATATGTGTGGAAAATTACAAGTGGATTTTCTCAGTACTCAGGAAAAATCCAGCATTTGATGTCAGGAAGTTGTATGTTCATTATATGTTATAATATAAATTTATCAAGAGGAAAGAGACTTGAGAGTATTTGTTACTGTTAGAAGTGGATAAGGGAATGTAGTGTAATTTTCTCTTGGGGCATGTTCCAACTGAAGAAGTGAGTGACGTGCATCTGTCTGAGCAAGAAAGACATTTTGATTCAAGATAACAGATGTGGTGCCACTGAAAAGGTGGCCAAGGTTCAACCTCCCTGGAGTTTTGGTTTCATGCCTCTGCCATTTGTAGCATTGAGGTCTGTTGCCACTGTTGCCTTTCAAGGCAGTGTTTTTTTCCTAACCTCTCTCTTGGTTGCTATCCTTCCCTGGTCTAAACTTGGCACTGGTGGGATAGTAGTAGTAGGCTGGAGAAGGTAGGTCAATGCAATATGCTGATGGAGAAGGTCAGTGTGGTTCTCTCTGTTCTTTTGGTGCCATTTATGCGTGGGATGTGGAGAATACATGGCTGGTGAGCTTGATCTGGATTTCTGGCTGTAGACAAATGAAAGGTATCTGGATTTCAAACATTAGAAGACATAGGAAGCACTCTGGCTCAAAACCTGGCATGGGCAGAAGCAGAGATGGCTGCAATGGCATCAGGCACGGTGGAATTGAATATTCTTGCATGGAATCAGATGCTTACAAAATATGTGAAGGATGGGCAACCTGAGAAGGTGATGCAGCTTTTCCAACAAATGTGACAAGAAGGAATGATTCCTGATGAATTTTCTTTTGTTCAGGTGATTAATGCATGTGCTGGTTTATGAGCACTTGAAGACAGCAGGCTTGTTCAGGAACAGCTCATTCAAAGTGGTTGTGGGTCCAATGTTTTTGTGGGGAATAGCTTGGTTGACATGTATGCAAAAAATGTGGGAACATTGAGGGGGCTTCAAGAGTGTTCAACAAGATGCCATCTTCAAGTGTGGTGACTTGGACCACCATGATATCAGGACATGTGAAACATGGGTGAGGGCAGAAGGCAACTTTGACACAAAGGTGCATGGCCAGGCTCTGTTACTTTTGTGGGGCTGCTGAATACATGTGCCAACATAGTTGCGCTTGAAGAGGGCAGGTATGTTGGAACACAACAATCATTTGGATAAGTGTTCTGAACATCCAATTTTGAAATGGGTGGCCTGCAAATTGCTCAAGAGCTTGGATGTTAGCACCATCTGACATAGAAACAACCTCCAAATCAATTTCTCCAATTGACAACAACAGTAGTTCCCAAGGTTTCAGAAGGCTTTAGGGTTTTAGGGATCCCTGGAAGTTTTCTATATTGGCACTTTCACTTTGGCTCAAGGGAGAAAACTGTACCCAATGTACCCCTCAATATGACTTCTCTTTGTCAGCTGTACATTGAAATTTCTCTAGCTACCACCGGAGAATCCATGGGACATTCAAATTTTCAATGGCATGACTGAATTCTACGAACGCTTCATTAAAAAATTCACCTTCATCGGGACACCAATTGGCAGAGCTCATGAGGAAAATATAAGGCATTTGAATGGATCATCAAATGTAGGAATGCATGGGAGAATCAAAATCATGGTACATTGTTGCCTTGATTTTGATTAACCACATTGGGACTTGGAATTTCACATCCATACTAATGCTTTGAATTTGATAGTGGGAGCAATGTTGGTGCAAAATGTTGTAGGCAAATGTGATGGACCCATCAAACTAAGTTCCACAATTTATCAATAATGTCAAATTCAATTGCACCACTACCAAATGGGAGGTGTTGGGAACAATGTATGTTTTACATATAATTTGGCATTATTTGTTGAGAAAACAAGTTTGTTTTTTCATAGACCACATGGCATTTCAAGTATACTTTATTTGTAAACCTTAAAATTCTAGTTGAATTGCAAGATGGCTACTATTAATCTAAAGTACAACTTTCTAGTAGTCTACAAGCCTGGATGATCTCATTTGATAGTAGACGTTCTTTCTTGATTATCAAAGTCCCAAGAGTCCCATATTAGACAACAGATGCAACTTTTTTCTCTTTGCAACCATTCTAATTACAAGAGGTTCAAGATTACATCACTATTAGAGACTTTCTTATGCATGTCACTACCAAACAAAAAGAGCTAGTTTTGAAGGCATTACCATTTGTGGTGATTGAAGGACAACTCTATTGGTAAGGCCATGATCAAATTATGAAGAGACACATATAACCAAAGCAAGGTTAAGTGGTCTTATGGGAAACACACAAATGCACATGAAGAAGACATTTTTGGATGGAAATCATTTATCATTTTTTTTGGAATGCTAATTGGTAGCCAACTTCATAGAAATATACTTACAAATATTTCCAAGCTTGGAATGATTGTTGAAATTGGAGATCTCATTGCAACAAGAATGGAAAAATTGGTCACCACTTTTCTTACAAAACCCTTTGTCAAATGGGGATTAGATTTCATAAGGCTTATTAATATGTAGGGAGATGCACCCTACGAGAAAAAGTATATTTTGGTACTACCTTTTATGCTATCAAATGGGTGGAAGCTAGACTTTTGAGGACCAATATTATAACTATCATTACTAAATTGATCTATGATTTCATCATCACTAGGTTTGAATGGTCACTCACATTGGTAAGAGATAAGGAGTTCATTTTACAACAAAAGCACACTAAGGTGGACAAAAAGGCAATTGAAAGTCCATACCTATTGCTTTTTGAGCTCAGTGAAACTAGGTTTCAAATAAAAATATTTAAATGATTTTGAAATTAACATTTTTTTTTATGTTCAAATTCATACCACCCTAATTTAGCCTTTCTAAACACATATCCTCAACATTAATTTTTTTTTTAAAAATAGATATTAAAATAGACTTTACAAATTTGAAAGTTATCAACTTTTTATTTTAACTTAATTTTTTTTTTCCTTGATTTTTAATTTCAAGTGTTATGATATCTCAATTTGTGGTGACCCAAAGTTATAACCATGTTTTTCACCTTGGCTAGAAGCAAAAAGTTTATAATCATAAATATTTGGAGTATGATTTTAAATGTACCTTCCATGGCAAAGTCCACTTCGAATTGAATATTGATAGTTTTTCAATAAAATTCTCAAAGTTAAGCATATTATAATATAAGTTTCAATTTCTAATCCCACTTAATTTACTATTTTTTCAAATGCATCTGAATTATATTAAAAAAAACTTTACGAACACAAAAAAAAAAAAAAAAAGAAAAACCATCAATGTGTCTTCCATAAAGTCCCCAATAAAATGCATTCACTTTTTATCAATGAGACTCTCTAAAATTTGATTAGTCACTTCTTATTTTGGTATACCAACTTACAACATATTAGAGTTTTCCTTAAAGTCATCCGGTCTTCACCCCGTATTTGGGCCTCTTTTCACCCCCTATTCCTCTCTTTGAGTGAGGTCCGCAAAGGAAGGAAGTTTTATTAATTAAATCTGGGGATGAAATGCTGAAACTCAGCATTTAATGCACAAGGTTCGAGGTAATTATAGCAGTTGTACATGTAGGAGCAGTGAAAATATATGTAGCAGCAGTGTAAGCGCTCAGGAAAAATGAAAGATGGGGTCAAAATTGAGGATATGTGTTTAGAAAGGGCTACATTCTGGTTGTGCATCAACTGAAATATGTGCTGCCAACCTGTCTATAATGGGGGTATTAGCCAAGGTTGAAAATGGTGATGACTAACAGTTGCAAACAAAAAAATTCATGCAGCCAAAGAGAAGGTTTACTTAGGATGCACATTGGGGCAGGGATTTTTGGTTTTTTTGTCCGTTCCCATCAGGTTCCCAAAATGTTCCCCAATACTCAAATGTGTTGACTAAGGTGTTCCCAATAGCACCTCAATTTTATCCCATATTGTTTGGCCAAAGTTCAACTTCCAGGTAACATAGACCTAGGCTGGTTAGGCACTAATTGATTTTTTTTTTTGGGGAATTGTCAAAACTTCTGAAAAATACATGCTTGCCATGCAAAAAATCTGAATGAAGCTCTCAAGCACAATAGCATTATTATTTGGTATAAGGCCGAATTTATTACTATTTTATTGCTGAAGGTAACTGACCAAAAAGATAAATTATTAGGCACCTTGCTGCCTAGGTTCTATGGCATATAAATTGTAAAGGGGGGTGCCAAAGGGAAGCACGACTATGCTTTTATTTTGGGGAGGGAAGCATATCTAGGCTTCTATGTTGGGGAGTGCCCTAAGTTCCAAAAACATTGGTGACGGGCGACTCAATGTGGCTCCTTCGGGAAAAAAAAGGAAAGAAAAGCTATGGGTGCACCCACTTACTAATTAATACAAAGATGAATAAATATCTCCAGTTTTTAATCTGTTTAGGTATTAAAGCTCCTTTAGTTCAAGCAAAAAATGGTGACAACTGATTTTAGGAATAGAATGGGCCAATGAGACCGCCGAAGATGAACCCAAGAGGGTTCATCCTTTTTCTTTAGGGGGAAGGGGGTGTGCGGGGTGGAATTTTTCATTCTAGTGTTCCCACCCTGTTCTCAATGACGTTCCTCAAGCTCCCAATGTGTTCCCCATGATGTTCTCAAACCCCCTTCCCCGCAAACAAAAATCAAAATTGGGCCCTCTTAGTTGCATGAACATTCTATTCCTCAAATTCATCACCATTTTTCACTCGGGCTAATACCAATGTTGATCAATTCTTGAAAAGAATTAAATTTAGGTTTGTGTTTTGGTTCTGATTCTTGAAATCAAACTTGATTCTAGTTTTGGGTAATTTCTAACTCATGGTGTTGGAGGATTTTTTGGATCTCTTTGCATTTCATGGCTTTGGAAGATGCAAGCTTCTAATAACTTGGATACCATAGAATCCCCACATCTTTGGCATAGCCTTGCTTGCTTCTTATGATGAGTCCTCGGAGATCTTCATTTTTCTCAATCTTACGACAATGAACAAGTAGGGATGAAGCTCACCCCCCATGTGGGTAACCCTAAAACATTTCACAATTCAGGACAAGTCAATCTAACCAATGTGGGCCTTGGAAATGCTAGTTTACATTATGATTTTACAAAAGTTTGTCAAGTTGTGTTAGGTCCAGCCACACTAATAGGAGCCACACCTGCCCCCTTAGGCTTATGCCTTTCCATTGTTTTAAAAATATATATAATTTTTTTTTTAGTACATCATTCTAAAAATTAAAAATTTTCAAAGTTTTGTTAGTATTATTATGTTAGATTTTATATTAATTTTTTTCAAAATTAAGTCATTAAAAAAATTCAAATTGTGATTTGTGTGTTTTTATTGCTTAATTATTATTTAATTATCACTTAAAAACACTAGTCACCTAACATTAAAAAAACGTTTAAATATATTTTATTCATTAGATTGATTATAAATTTTTTGAATATGTATATCCATTGAAAAAATAAATAAATATACATTTGTTAGTTTTTTATAATTTAAAATACACAAAATTAAGTATGAATTATGATTGCTAATGACACATGTCAGTGTGACTACACCCTACCATGATCTTCTTTTTTATTTATTTAACCACCTTTCATTCATTCTGCCTTTGGACAGCATATGTAGTGCTTAAGATGCAAACATTCGTGGCTTGGTGGTCTTGTACGCTTAGACCACCTACATGAGTCGAAGTACTCCCAAATCTACCAATCTCCCATTTGATGTCCTGTGCCTAGCCACTTGGCTGCATAATACACTTTACAACTTGTATCAACCTTGTAACAACTCTACCCAAGTTACATTTACTTGGGCTACTACAAAATCCATGGTATCGACTAAGGGTTGATCACCTTGAGATTCCCACTTTAGACGAGAGTCCACCGTCCAATTTCCTAGGAACCCATTTGGACTGATTTGAAGCAAATTGAATCCTTGAGTTGGCCTATACCTTGGTCCCTAGCCTGATTCTTGGTTCTCTAAATCAGGAGCTCTCCTTTTAGCACTGTTTTTTGGTCAGAACCAATTGATTTTCCCTCCAAAACAGGTGCCATGTAGGTTTAGCCTCAATTTGCCACTTTTTGGTTGTGGACCCATCTAAAGGCTTGGGACCAATTTAAAGCTTTTGACCAATAAGATTGCTTGAATTCATTGGTCCCAGAACCTTGGACCCTCATCTAAAGTCGCCCTAAATTTAGGCCTCACATGCACACTTACATTTTGCATCAGCAATTGGTTTTATAGTTGTTTCAACCCTTGTAACTGGACTCACACTTTTTTTTTTGCAAAAGAAATTTAATTTTCAAGAAAAATCTTGAAACCCGAACCCTATTAAAAGAAAACCAATGACTGCAAATATTGCCAAAAAAAAAAAACTTGACAAACAGAAACCCCACCTTCTTGTCATATGGATGGAAGGTGGGTTGAATTTAAGAGACCTAATTTGTCATTTCATCCATAGTAAAACAAAGGTATTGTATGAATGAAATTGCAAAAACAAAAGTTACCTTTCCTCTCAAAATCACTTTTTTCAATTTTTAAACTGTTTTGCGCCCTGGCAATATATCACCAGCAAGAAAAAGTCTGGTCCTCAACCTGCCAAAGGGCTATTCAGTGATAATGAGGCGAACTAATTTGGCATTTCTGCTATTTGAATATGTAGTCGCCATTATATTTGAAACTTCTACCACTCATATCTCCCTCATCTCAAGTCCAAATGGCCTTTTCTTATTTCTTCATCACACTCAAATGACTGCTTTCTACCTTACCTTGCGAATTTTGGATTCAATGGAGAATGGTAAGCAATCAAAAAATCTGAAAACTATATGACTGCCCGTAATAATTCCACCAATTGCTAACTCAATAGAGTTATTCGTAAAGTAACCCTACCTTCACCCTGTCTTTCGGCCTCCTTTCACACCCTATCCCCTCTTTCAGTAGTATCCGAAAAGTAAAGACATTTTATTAAATCTCTGCATGAAATGCTGAAACTCAGCATTTAATGCACAAGGTTCGAGACTAATTATAGTAGTTGTACAGCTAGGAGCAGTGAAATATATATATAGCAGCGGTGGAGGCGGTGAGGAAAAAGGAGAGACAGGATGCAACTGAGTTTACTACCAAAATTGACGGTTTTCTGAGTTTCATCCCCCCTTGAATGCTAATGTACTTTTTTGCCAGTTTTTTTTTTTCAATCTCACCTTGTGTATGACCAAACTCAGGGTTCTCATGCTGTGTTGTTCTTACTTTACGGATAACTCTAATGTTGGGCAATTCTCATTTCTCAATCTAATTTGGATTTCTTAAAAACCAAAAGAAATGAAGAAATCCAAAAGTTTCAGCTTGAAGTCCCATACAACTCTACTGGGTTGGATTTTATTTTCTTGAAAAATGTTTTTTTACATGACTATGGGCTGGTTGCAAGTCTGTAATTTACTTTTATTTTCTTCCCTACTGGGCAGAAAAGGCCAAGGGATGTTTAAGGGGTAGTGCAGATGCATCACCATAAAAGAAGGGTCTATGAGTAACCCAGTCTACTAACTTCATGTCACATTTGTAGGAAGCTGAAAGCACTTGATGATTTCAGAGTTCTTATGAAACCCAATTGTGGAAAACAATGTTTTTTAATTCTTAAATTTAATTTATGGAGACAAAAATTTCTCTAAATTCAATAACATCTGTTGGTCTGAAAATTGCAAAACAACTCCTCTGCACACTAGGTTGTTGAGGGCTTTTCAATGATACCAAAAGCAGAGCAAAGGACCCCATGGTTTGCAAGAAACAGGTGTTTATTTTGTTTGCAGTATGAATTTCTCAAAGTCTTTTGTGTCTTGCATTATTAAACTGCTTGATATGTAGTCAATTTCAAAGTTAATTAGAGGCCAAATCGAGAAGAAAAAAGGAATAAAGCATGATTAACCTTCCTTCCAAACAAATGATTAGTGCAAGTTAAGAACAAAACAACCCACTACACACTTACGACCAAACAATAGCAATGCTTTGGCAAATGAGACTAGATTTCAAAATGGCAAATGCTTGGGCAAATGAGACTAGATTTGAAAATGGCAAATGCTTGCAAATGCTTGCAAATTGAATACATGAAAGATGTGATTTCAAAGTGATAACATTATGGTGTGGGTTTTATTAGTTTTTGTTGTATCCAAAGTTTGAAGCTAGCTAGTTTGGCAATGAGCCTCATTGAGTGGCCCATCACACAAAGAATTTGTAAATTTTGGACACCTTAAATTAAAAGTTTGGACATTTGGACACTCTCACAATAAATGTTATGCCATTTCCCAATTTCGCTCACTTACATACTTTAGGCCAGCAATATAGGACCCTCCAAGACTGTATGAGAGGAATATGGGAATTTTAAAAAAGTGTTATGGGAACAAGGTGAGTAACTTATATTCCTTATAAAACACTGAAATTGCAACTAAGCCAAAAATTAAACAAGAAAGAAATAAATTGGGACATGACCTAAAATTCTAATTAGAATAGATCTTTGAAAATATCAAAGCATTTAGCTCCTCTCACCTAGTTATAGGGTTTTAACTTTTAACCTTTCAAATTAATTCTAAATAATTATCTGCAAGGTAAGGCCCTAGGATAAGTGCATTATCAAAGTAAGGGCCTAAACAAGACAATAGTCAAATTGTGCAAGCTCTTACTTTGATGATGCCCTCATCCAAGGGCCATACCCAGCTCACCTTGTTCAATGTACTTTTGATAGGTGTGTTTTGGCATAACTTTAGTAGAGCGTGAGAGTGCATCTCCCACTTGTTGGAGGTTGGGGCCAAGAGGAATGGAGGCATGGCTCATGTTTACAATTGAAAATATTATCCAAGGGATTTGTACATGTTTGATAGGTGTGATTGGGCATACCTTTTAGTAGAGCAAGAGGGCGCACTCCTCACTTATTAGACGTTGATGCCAAGAGGAGGGCGACACCAAGAGGAGGGCGACGATCATGAACTAGGTACACACATGCCTCATAAGCATATTATCCAAGGCTCTAGAGATAGGTTTATTGTTTATGTAGAATTTTAATGAAGCAAGAGGGCACACCTCCCACTTGTTGGAGGTGGAGGCTATGACTATTGCAAGGATGACTCATGTTTACAATAAAAATATCATGCAAGGGTTTCATGTACTTTTGATAGGTGTGTTTGGGCATACCTTTAGCAAAGCAAGAGAGAACATCTCTGTCTTGTAAGAGGTTGGGGCCAAGAGGAGTGCCAAGAGGAGTGCGACAAAACAATAATTAATGAGGTACACACATGCTTCATGTTTTCAACAAGAATATTGTCCCATGGTTTCATGGAGTGTTTGTTTTGGCATAAACTTTAGTGGAGGTTGTCACTTGTTGGAGGTTGGGGTCAAGAGAAATGGAGCAATCGATGTATTTTTGATTGGTGTGTTTGGGCATACCTTTTGTAGAGCATAGTGGACACCCGTCACTTGTTAGAGGTTGGAGTGCTGCAATCCTGAACTAGGTACACACAATGCCTCGTCTTCACCATAAAAATATTATCCAAGGGATTCCTGTACTTTGGATAGGTTTGTTGAAAAATCAATTATTTCTAATGCTAAGGTCCAAGTGACTTCTAGCATTAAGGTGTTGTAGACACAAGTGAGGGGGGGGCAGAGGGCAGAGGGCAGAGGGGAGGGGAGGTACTTCCTAAAATGCATGGCCCAATACAAAATATCAAGATGACATGCACTACAATTATTTTACGTACCGACTGACAATTAGGCACTTCTTTGTTGAATATTTATTTATTTTATAATTGAAGGTTCCATTGTTTCAAATGTAATTTTTAAAAAAAATTCAACGATTGAAGAATAAGTATGCAAAATACACCTTGCTTAGTATGTTTGTAATAGGTAGTAACAAGTAACCCAATGGTTGGGACTATAATCAATTCTCAACAATTTTGGCAAATATCAATAATCTTTTTCCTTTTTTTTGGCTATAAGGTGTTTGTCCTTTTCTTTTTGGTTTCGTTTTCACTTTAGAGGATGTCTTTTCCTTCGTTTTCTTTTTGCTTTTAGAGGACATCAGAAGACGACGCTTCCTACATCATCAACTTCACCTTCTTCTTCCCCAGCAAACAATTTGTCATTTGTCTTCTCTTGGCAGATGGCATTGCATTTGTATATCATCTCCTTTGAATAAATTAAAAAAGGGTCCTTTTCTTGCATTTTCTTGAAATTTTTGAACTTTTACCTGGATTTTGAAATGGTGGTCAGCTTGATTTGCCTTCTTCCCCTTGATTATGTCCTGTAACCAGCTCAAGGCCACTGGCTACCGACTATAGAGCCTCAACATTCTCCTGCCTCAACTAAAGCTAAATAACTACTTCTAATAGTTTGTGTTCTCTTGCTGGTTACTTAGACTTTTGCACCAAAGTCCTGCCCTGATACACAATCTCTTCTCTGTGGGCAGAGCCAATAAAACATTATATTCATGAATTTCCTTCCTAGAAAAAAAAGAAAAAGTAGGGAGCTTACACCTTGTCCTCAAAATGTGAAGGAAAAAAAGGGGAAAATTTTAAAGCAAAAAGGTGGGCATTATTAAATAGGTGGGTAATGAAATGCCAAATTATTAAAGTTAAAACTTGAGTTTTTTGAAAATTTCAAAATTTGTAAATATAAAAATAAAAATCATGTTGCCGTTGGCCTAGCTATTGCCCAGTAAGCACTAATAAAGGCATGATCAGTGCTTAGTGGGCAATAGCTAGGCCCGCAGCAGTTGGTGTCAGGCAGGCTCAGGGTACCACCCTACGGAATACCAGTATGACCATGCCTTGTTCTCAGAATCTTCAAATAAGATGACTAGATAGCCTCAAAATCTTGGGATAAAAAAGCTTAGATAATCTAGGATAAAAAAAATTTTAAGTAACCTATAATAAAAGGCCTAAATTATTTAAAATAAAAAGCTTAAATAAATCAAAAAAATTAAGTAACCGCAAATAAAAAGCCTAGATAACTTAGTGTAAAAATTCTAAGTAACTTATAATAAAAAGCTTTGCATAACCTAAAACACAAGGCTTAGGTAAATCAAAAAGCTTAGGTAACTTAATGTAAAAAAACCAAACTAAGAAAAACAATGAAAACCTTGAATGTTTGAGCACAAGAACAATTGAAAAAAGAATGGACTGTTGCAAGTAATTAGGGTTTGAATCAATCACTGTCCTCAATTAATTATTTATTATTATTATTTTTAGGATGGGCAATTTAGCAATATGCACCAAATTTTAGTACCGGGAAGCCTAGGCTTTTTTTCAATTTTGCATTTCTAAATTTTCTTATTTTAGAAATTCTTAACCTACTTAAACATTTTCATTTTAAGATTCATAGGTTACTTAGTTCTTTTACCCTAAGCTACCTAGGCTTTTTATTTATAAGATTTTAAAGTTGGTCAGACTTTTTATCCTAGGCTACCTAAGCTTTTTTATTTTAAGATCCATAGTTTATCTAAGCTATTTGCCCTAGGTTATCTAAATTTTTTGGTTTACTTAAATTTTTGATTTTAAGTTATTTAAGCTTTTTATTTAGGCTATTTAGAATTTTTTAATTTTAAGATGCATAGATTACCTAGGCTACCCAAGCTTTTTGATTTATTTAAATTCCTTATCTTAAGTTACATAAGCTTTTTATTATAAATTATAAATTATTTTTTTACCCTAGATCACTTAATTTTTTTATTTACTTAAGTAACTTTTTACTATAAATTATCTAAACTTTTTATCCCAAGATTCTTAAGCTACCTAGACTCTCAGGGTACCAGCCAGCCATGGCTGCCACCTTTGCTCCATGTGCGTGGTGCACACCGGCGCCAGTTCCATGCCGGCATCGAAATGGCACCTCAACACAGAGTATTATAAATTCCCATTCTTTCAAGAATTCCCATTATCTATCTTCTCCTCCCTCCCTCCTTCCCTCCCTTGCACAAAACCGGAAAGAACGAGAGGAAAGCGAGCACCAGAAAGTCAAGTCTCCCTTGCGCGAGTAGCAGACATGGCGTTACGCATTGCAAGCAGCGTGGCCCAACATGGAGTAGCCGCGTCTCTCTGGGCAACGCGGGAGTATAGCGTCCTGCCGAGCTGGGTAGCAGGAGCAGGGATTAAGGGGGCTACTACCACCAGCCCCCGCAGGAGGAAATTTGGGCTCCTAAGCGGAGCAGCGTTGGTCTGGTTGGCGACGTTGGTCGGGGTTTCGTCTGTCGCGTGGCTTATCTATAACCACACTGCAAATGTGCTGCCGAAACCCGTGTCCGAGGATGCCGCGGGGAAGGACGGATTCTCAGAAGAGCGAGCTTTACGTCATGTGAAATTTCTTGCTGACCTGGGTCCTCGTCCTATCGGCTCCAGTGCCCTGCGCCACGGCGTTCAGGTAATCCCATCCCTCTGGGTTTAGAGCTTGCAATTATAGGGCAGAATGTTGCATGGCGATATAATTGATTTTCAGGGAGGATATAGCAGCCATGTTACCGAACATAGTCTCAGCGCATACATATGCGCTGAGACTATGTTCGGTATGTAATTGATTTTCAGGGAGATGTAGCAGCCATATTACCGATCAACATAGTCTAGGCACATACGTACATTTGTGCCTGGACTCGACTATATTTGGTAAGCTTCTCTCTTTAACTTAGTCAAAATCAATGGGGAAGGCAAATCTCGCTCATGTGTTGCATTCTGATTTGTCCTTTACACGAGCATTATGTTTTCCTCTCTGATAACTACCCTCATATTAACATATATGAAATAACACTCATCACGAGAACACATGTCATGAAAGAACATAACAACGAAGACACCACTTATACACAAATCAAAGAGCAGACCATATCGTATCATATCATATCTTTCCAACGCCATGATAGATATATATGTACGTGAACGTGGTGCTAATTCTCTCGGCCATCTTTTCTGCAGTATGTCTTGGATCAAGCACTGGAGGTTAAAGCCTCGGCCCCTGCAGCTGTTGCAGTGGATGTGGAGCATTTTTACTCAAAACCAGGGAGCATTCAGCTAGGTGGTCCTGTCTTCTCCGGAAAGACGCTAGTGTATGGTGGTCAGGAGCACGTAGTTGTGCGTGTACGTCCCCAATCTGATGGAAATGCACAAGACAATTCGGTACTTGTGTCTGCACATATCGATTCAGTCATTACTGGGTGAGTATGTGCATATATATATATACATGTATGCATGTTTATTGTCTTTGTCTTTTTTTCCAGCCACTATTTTCCATCAGCTCTCTTGCTTGTTCTCTTGCCTAATCTGAAAAAAATTCCAAAAAGAAAAAGTGGTTGCATGGGTGTGCTGCAAGAATTGTTGAGTGTACTGGAAGCAAGCAGCTGCTACAATATTACCACCCTCAGAAACCTACTATGGAAAAATGTTGGGCCAAAACCATTTGCTGAGCCGAGCCAAAACAACATGTTTTGTTTTGGCTTTTTTTGATCCATTTTTAAAAATCTTGCTGGGCCACATGCTGAGCACCGGTGGAGCTGCTTGTAAGCAGCTTCATTTGCTTATGCTGAAGCTGCCTCTGATCGTAAGGAGACTGTACAATTGCAGACCGGGAGCTGGGGACGATGCCTCATCTATTGGGGTGATGATTGAACTGCTGCGTGCACTGTCGTCAGTACATTTTGGCTTCAAGAATTCAGTCATCTTCCTCTTCAACACAGGTGAAGAAGAAGGCTGTACTGGTTCGCACAGTTTCATCACTCAGGTGCTGTACTCCATTGAGTTCTTATGACTGTCAAACTTGACTCTTCTAACAAACATGGACGTGCATGGTGCCTCTGGACTCTAATTGTGACAAAGAAGATGGTTTCCTGTGCATTGACCTCCAGAAAGCCTCGGTGACTTTGGCACCGACAGAAGTAGCTGTAGGACATGAGACCTGCAAGAGAAGAATACATCGAAAGTAGAAAGATTTGTGAAAAAAACAACAATAGGGTTGTCTTCTCTTCATTCCCACTATTTCAGTTTTATAATTTGAGGTCTGATCAGGATTGACACACTTGTGTGCTTGCAGCACCCATGGCGTAACACTATCCGTGCAGCTGTTGACTTGGAGGCTCTGGGGAATGGAGGCAAACACTATCTCTTTCAGGTTAATCCTCTAAACTTTCTCAATCTTACCAGCTTGCAGGGGAGCACCAGTAAACAGAATGCTGCAAGAGCTATGACTGTTTAGGTTCTTGTATGGTGATGTTGAGCATTTCAGATTGCGATCACTCATTGCTGTATCCTGTGGTAGCATTTATGTCTTCCTTGAGATATTGGTGAAGTCCTTTGCGCATAACCACTTTCTGATGATGTTCCTGCCAAATAATTCGAGGTTATTAGCACTGGTCAAGCTGTCTGCTGCCATTCAGGCTGCTTGTTTAGCAGAATATCTGGCAATTAGACTCCACACTTTGGGTTAGGACATTCCATACAAATGTGAACCTGTAGCAGAAAATTTGTGCCAGATATCACAATAGACCCCTTGAGACTTTGTCAGAGGTTGCAACTTCTTGTGACCACATAGTGATATGGATGTAATGGTCTCGTGTCTTTTCATCATTCCAATATCATTGTAGATGCCATGATGAGAGAAAATTACTTTTCTTCTTGTGGTGTTTTATTTGTCAACCTAAAGTACATGATTGCCACTGTCTATTCACACATTGTTCAAGAAACAGGTGACGCATGTTTATTTGTGTTGTTCTTCCAGGGACCTGAGAGTTGGGTTGTGGACCTGTTTGCAAAGACTGCCAAGCACCCGGCCGGATTCGTTACAGCTCAGGTGAGGATTATGATGACAGAAATTGAGTGAGCAAAGGTAGATTATTGAGTGAGAATGACTATTGTCCTCCACAGCTCTGAAAGTGGTAGAAGATGACACAGTTGTATTTCTTAAAACAGCCTTGTGGCCTCAGAGTACATCCCAGTATGGAATAAGGAAGGGGATCATTGATTGTCCAATTTGTTGTTCTACAGTGGTGCTCTTGCTGCTTTATGAAGAAACAGAAGGTTTCTTGTCCTTCAGAAGGGATTCATGCCAACTGCATTCATGTCTTGTATTGACATTCAAGTTGCAATTGAATGTCATCTTGTAGATCAGCAGTTATGTTCTAAGTGTGTATCCTGGCATTCTTTTCTGCCTTTCTGGAGTCCAAATTATTGTCACAAATATCATAAATCTGGATCAAGGATTCACAAGGACGTTTTCTGGTTTTCAGAATCAGAAAGGAAGGGCATCTTTTTCTCCAGCAAACTGCTCTGTCCATATTATTGATGCCATAATAGATGTTTGCTGGACACCATTTGAGAGCTAATTACCCTATGTGAATATGTAGGGCTCTCAAGACCCAAATTGATTGATTGAGTTTGAATCTGCTGCAGGATGTGTTCCACTCTGGAATATTGAATTCTGGAACAGATTTCCAGATATACAGAGAAGTTCAAGGCCTGCCAGGGCTGGATTTTGCATACATGGATAATGCAGCAGTTTATCACACTCCGGTAAATGTGCAATTTGGATATGGTCATATTTGGAGTTTAGGATTTAGGGTTTTGGTTTGCTTCAAGTCAATGTTGCAGAGACTCTATTCTCACACCCAGTCAGTTTCTTTCTTACCAGTGGATAAATGCTATCTCAATACATCAATTTCCAATAATTTCATAGCACACTGAATTTGAATGTGGAATAGTGCACATATGCAGTTCTTGCCTTCTGGAATTTATCACTTGGATCCAGCAAAAGATTTTGAATTTCTGTTCATTTCTCAGGTAAATCCTCATGTTGATACAGTTTGGGATGGCCTTGCAGAATGACAATTTTGAATTGCTGAAGCCTGGATCGCTGCAACATTCAGGGGACAACCTGTTGCCTTTTCTGTTTGAAGTGGCCACCTTGCCAGATTTGGCTGTCCATAATTCCACACTCCCTCCAGGCCCCTATTCTGTTGTTTACTTTGATGTTTTGGTGAGTTGCACATCAAGTTCATGATGCTGCAGAATTATGAGCAGCATATGTTTCTGGATTTTTTGGCATTGTTATCATCAGATGAGCAATATGTGCATGCCATGAACTCATGTAAAGAAACCATTTAACAGAGGTCTTGTTGTTCCAATATACATGGCAGGGCTTGTACATGGTTTCGTATAGCAAAGACTCTGCCAAATATATTCATGGAGTAATTATCGTTGTGGGGCTTGTGCTTTTCCAAGCATCACTCTGCCTCTCAGGTGTCACAGGCCTTATTGCCCTGGGCTTGGCTGTTTTCGCCATTCTTCTCACGTGGATATTTGGATTTGGCATCACACTCTTGGTTGCCTGGCTGGTTGTCCCTTACTTGAGCAGCTTTGCAATACCATTTATTGTTAACCAATGGATGGTCATTGGGTTGTATGGAGCCCCTGCCTTGTTTGGTGCCCTCCTTGGCCACCACTTTGGTCATGGCCTTTTGGTCAGTTATCTGGCAGGTGTGCATACAAAACTTATGCAGACAAAGGAAAAAGGAACTCCAGACCAGGGAACTAAAGAAATAATTGCAACGAGGGCACAATCACTCGCAGAAGGGGAGGCAGAGAGATGGTTGTTCAAGGCAGGCATTCTGCAATGGCTAGTAGTTCTTGGATTGGGCACGTGGGTGAATGCAGGCTCAGCCTATTTGGCACTTGCCATGGTCCTTGGACCTGCGATAGCATGTGAGTTGCTTCACTGTGATGGAGATGCCAGCATTTAGACATTTATATCTCATAAGACTTCCACAAATAGAAAAGTCACAACCTTGTTCTGTACAGATGGACCATACCTGATCTTGCTTCTGGTTTTGTAATTTTTGTGATTGTAGCTTTTGCATCACATGACATTGAACATTGCACAAATGGAGAGGTATATCAAACATGATTTGGGATTGCTCTGCTTTTGTGGCACTTGTATTGGCAGATGGACTGATCGAGATACAGCTCTCACCAAAGCAGTCATCAGGAGCGTTACACTGGCTGACATTTTGGCTGGGCATGCTGATCCCCATTGTGCTGACTTCTTTTCCAGTCATCCGTATTACTTATATGCTCATCTCTACGCTCATTGACGTTGACACGTATTCTTCCATGATCCTTCCTTTTATAATTTTTTCTGCTTGGGAAATAGGGCGAGGTTGTTGAAGCTTTTGACCTCTTGTCTTTGATACTTAAAAAGCATGCACCTTCAGTTGATTTGAGATGGTTTTATTCAACCTGCAGTTCGTAGCATTGACAAGGTTGTCCATCCATCCCAGGTTATATACTATGACTGTACGTGATGCTGACATAACTTTATCTGTACCTTCTTAGATCAAACATGATGGTCAGTACTGTCGGATTTCCTTTGTTCCATGTGATATCATTTATGTTAAGTCTAGTGAAATGAACCTTTTGGAAATTATGTTTCAACCAGCAATATCATACAGCTTTCAAGCCTTTCAGGTACTAGAATGCTGCAGGAGACAGCACTACATATGTCTACCATATTCCAGCACATACATTTTGGCTTTAGACTCCAAATTTGAGTTGGAAAATCATCCTTGCAGGAATCCAGGTAGTCTTCCTGAATGGTTGGGAAGTGTGGTGGTGGGCGCTGTGGTGGCTGCAATTGTTTGCCTCATGTTTGTTTATTTGCTACCATATGCTCACCGTTCTGGTATGCTTCTCAACATAAGAAGATTTTTTGGGGGGCATGTATCCAGAACCAGCCAGTAATTGTACACAAATATGGCCAACCTTCCTGTCCACTTTGTGGGTTATGGATTCATGTGTGAAAGAATACCTTTGGTGTGACTAGGGACCTGGCTCTTATCCTTGTGGGATCAATTGTGGATGTTTTCTAGTGTGCAAGCTTAAGTCTAGAATTCAGTGTCGTTAAAACATCAATTTCCTAATGGTTTCAACCTTGTGTACAGGAGGTTTCCTTTTGATTCTTGGACCAATAGCCATGCTGGCAATAGTGGTACTCGGGCTCCTTGCCCTCAATGTCTTTCCAGCATTTACCCCTAACCTTGGGAGAGAAATCAATGTGAGGATCCATTTTCTTCACATTGATGTTCAGAAAATGTGTAGAAGAATGGATCTAATGTGGTTGGATTGAACTTTACAGATCCACTCCATTTCTATCTAAGCTAGGGTTATGCTGGTAGAGGTACACAGTGGCTTCAGTTGCAGTGTGAGACTGTCATACAGAAATCAAGATCAATGTATACAGACTGTTGTGTTGTTTACTAATCATTGTTTTCTCATCTGTTCTTGTCATTGTGCAGGTTGTGCATGTGATTGATACTAGTAATCGTTCAGTGTCAAGCTCTTATGTTTCACTGGCATCTGTAACCATGGGCAGGCTGGATGAGGAGGCCAGAGTCATGAATGACACAGGCCTATTCTGTGGTGAAAGTGATGGCCCTGATTTTGCAAGTTATGTAGTAAGGTGCAATTCCAGAGCAATCCTGGTTGATCTGGTTCATTGTGATTCTATTAACATCGTGATTAGTGAAAATTATTTTACTGCTTACATTTAGATTAGTAATGCATGATTATATTTTTGGCATGAAGGGTATCTGATTATCAGTTGATTTGGGCCCAGAGAATCAACTCTTACTGCTGAATCCTTCCCTGTCATTAGCAGAAATTTCATTAACAGTAAAAATATGTGTCAAATCTTTCTTAGCTTGCTTTAATGCATTGTCTCAAGATGATTGCCTGTCTTACTGTGACATATCAACAGCTTTGTGGGATAATGTATCCCCAGTCCTAACAAAGTGTGCCTGTGTTCAGGTATGGTTGTAGGAAGAAAGTACCACTGGAAAATCTGGAAAATGACCTGCTGGCCAGCCTTCCTTCGCTGGAAGTGATTAGGGATGATGAGCTTCAGATTAGACAGACAACGGTAAACTTGAGCACCGGTGCAAGCTATCGCTGGGTCCTTGCCATGAATACAGACAAGATCCAAAGCTTCAAACTGGAAACTCCTTCAGAAGCAGGTGTGCAATCTTTGCTGATCATATGGGCGCTTTCTTGTTTGTCTCTTTGAGCCAAGGATAGTGTGGTAGCGCAAGACCTGGAGAAGTGTACCAGAGAGTTTGTACCCTGTGGCACACATACTGTCAAAGAGTACAGTTAAACAAACATCCAAAAGAGAGTGACAGGAATAGACTCTTTGAGCTGGGAACATAGTCCGAGATGGTCACAAACAGCACAGAGAAAATTCTACCTCAACATTTCTTCACATGATCAGATGGATGATGATTGCAGTACTAGATGTAGGAACTGTATAGAGTTTGTACCCATCCAGACAGAGGTATATTTTCACCCCATAAATAATTTGCAAAAAAAGCTACAACCAGCTCTGTTTATAGCTGATGAGAGTACGTATTTTATGGCCTGATGCAATTGTGCTGAAAGTCTGACATCTGGCTTTGGGCATTGATTTACCTAACAGGCCCAGGCAAGCTCTTAGTCCCCCAAGCAAACGCTACAGGGGTGAATGGTTGGCACAAGATCCAATACAGCAGTAACTCGACTGATCCTCATGAGTTTGTCCTCACGCTCTACTGGTCAAACAACTCAAGCAGCCCAGATGGTGGCAACAAGTCAGATGGAAAACTTCTAAAACTGAGGACTGATGTAAATATTGAAACAGGAGCCACAACTGCTGTGCTTGAAAAGCTACCACCATGGTGTGTCAATTTTGGTAAGTCTTTTGCACCCTACTACCTGGCTTATCTGGCTGGATTGGAAGTTCAAGTTAGTGGAGCTAAGGTTAAGCATACAGTAGCCTAATGTTGTGAAGGGAAGGCTATATTGTTAATATGGGGTGGCCTGAACAGATTCATCACATTGAAAAATTGTGGTGTTAAAAACAGTGTTGGCCAGTCCTTAGGTTTTAGAAGAACCTCCCAGTCTGGGTTTAGAGTTTTCTTATAAAATGAAAGACCCCCCAGTTTTGGGTTTATAGAATATTTTCAAAATCTAAAGTCCGTTGGTTCTCGGTGAAGGCCAGTTCTGGGTTTTAAGGTTTTAAGGGGTTTTGTTTTGCTTCTGCTTTTCACATACCTCATATTTAAGGAAATAAAAAATGGAGTTTGTGGAATAAATCAGATTACACCAATTTATGTAGAAATGTTGCAGGTTGCTCTTTCAAGCTTATAAAACTTCTCATTTGCATATATCTTGTGAAACGTGTAACAACAGAATCTTGTTGCCCGACTTCCCCTAGAACTCTAGCAGCCCCAGTTCCCAACCCTTCAAAATAACCACTTCACTGAACAACCTGATTTCTGCTAGAATCACTCTAGGATGCAACCTTTCAGACACCTACCTCCCTGCTTGCCCCATCACAACTGAGGTTTTCTATATGTTGCATCTAGTGTGTGCATGGCAAGATTTGAACCTATGACCATGTGCAGAGTTCACACACACACCAATAGCCAATATCACTCCATAGCCATCATTGGCTCACCTGGAAATGTGCATTCAGTCACATACCAAATCTAATGCTGAAAGGTTGGCACATCACTACTGGCAGTGGTTGTTCAGTTATGGTGTCCTTAAAAGAGTCTCTAATTTTTTTCTTTGATGCTTGCCATATGCACCCATCCCATACCAAATTGGGCAGGTTGAACAAGCTGCTGCACTCCCTCAAGGGGATGTGATGGCTGCATACCAATTGATCCCACCACAACTAATCCAAATCCAGAGAAAATGACAAATGCCAATCTGACAATGAGAGGGTATACTGTCATCAATCAAGCCAAGAGTGCCCTTGAGCAGGCAAAGTCCACAGAAGTTTTAGGCAGAATTCAAAGATCGGTTTTTTAGTTTTTAGTTCTTACCAGCTCTTTTGGGTGTGCTGAAAGTATGATCTGCAATTTGCCTTCCTCTCAGCTCCACTACAGTGATTGATCCATCCCCTCATCCTGTCACAGAGCTTTGAAAAAGAGCAACAAATGTCAACTCATCTAAAGTTGTAACTCCACATGTTCATGTCACAAAACAATCCCAGACTTTGCACATAACGGAAACCTTTATGTCACCTCTGGACGCCAACCTTTCCTCAGAACCTCAAACTTCAATCAAACCTGAATGAAGCTTTCAAGCACAATTAGGCACAATAATGAAGTTATTGTGCTTAAAAGCTTCATTCAGATTTTTGGCATGGCATGCATGTAGAGTAAACCCCCTTTATAATCACGCCCATTTTCGTCACATTCGTGTTTGTGTCACAAGTTTTTTTTTGTAATCATTTGTTTTAGTAAGAAACACCATTCTTTAAAATAACTATCACACTCATTAGTAGCACAAAATATTTGCTAAACTTTTTTTTGTAAATAAGACTATAATGGAAAAAATCTAGGGCAAATATTAGGCTTTTGTAAATTGTAGTCCCTTTGACAATGTTAATGTTGTTTTGTGTTCAAATTGTGCAAACGGACAACGATGAATCTAGTTGAAGAGGAAAGAAAAAACAACATTTTTTATTGCAAACAAGCAAAAAAAAATGCAAACTTGTCAAAAATCACAACCTTCTTCATGTTTAATAATGTATAATAGAGCTTAGAATAACCCATGTAAATTTTAAACATTTTAAACAATTGACATCTTTATTTTAGCATAAAAAAATTATTTTGTAAAGGTTTTTTTTTCATATAGTCATAATCTTGTAAGGGTTTATATGGAATGTGACTATAAACATTTAAATCTCAATTTGTTAATGTCACAAAAAAATGATCACCAAGGGCATGATTATAAAGGGGGTTTACTGTATTTTATTTTATTTTTTGACAATTTCAAATAATTAATTATTAGTGCCTATCCAACCCAGATATTACACATTGACCTATTACTTCACTCAAGATAACTAAGAAGACAAATTCAAATCACCAACCCAACAATTGGCTTGAAAAGAAAAATCTTCAAGCTTAAACACAATCCTACTTTACCGAACATTGGCAATAATGATCTCTTTCAACAATTTCCATCGGTCCCTTACAATTGTCAAAAACCTACCAAACCCTATTGCCTACACATTTAACCGTTAGTTCCTCAAGACAACTAAGAAAAACAAATTCAGACCAGAAAATCAATCAATGTAATATTTTTTCTGCATACACCTTCAATACCGTCTGTATATTTAGCACAATAAGAGCAGCCCAAGAGCAGCAGTATATTGACCTTTAGAGTACTTTTTGCATAAATTTTTTTAAGAAACACCATGAATCTTCTTTGGGCTGGCAAACATGCACATGTTCACAAGTGCCGTGCAAGAGCACCTGTAGTAGGAAATGATTGTTTCTCATTGGCCAATTACAATGATTGGCCCAAGTGATCAAAATTCAATAGTCTCGCACTCTCTACAGTCCATCTCTTCAGACTCATGGGTGGGGAAAAAACTAATGCACACTAGTAAACCCAAGGGCATGATTATAATGGGTGCAGTTTGAATTTTAGTTTCATTGGTGGGGTTGGAAAAATGTAAATAACTAAACATGGATGAGAGAGATATTTTTGTAAGGTCACATGTAGAACATCACTTCTGATGCTCAATACAATCGTCTAATCAAAAACAAGGAGCATAATCAAATCATATTTTTTGCACTCTTTTATGGCATGAGTGAGATTTTGCTTTGTCTTGTACCAACCTCAAGAAATTGTACAAAGGGCCAAAACAACTTTGCAGAGCCAAACCGGCACACTTTGATTTTTTTTATCCAATTTTAATTTGAAGGTCGTGTAGATCACAAGTGAATTTATGATCAAAACTATGTATGTTTATTACATAGCTATGAAAACTTATGTTCTTCATATAAATATTTTTTCATCTTTTTATTGTCTATGTGCAACTAGTATGCCACACTATTCTCCTACCATGAACTACACATAAACAACATCAAAACCTTTCAAAATTAAAATCTCAATTACTTTCACAATTCTATTTCATGAAATTTTACATTCATACAACAACTTATTTCTATCAAATAAAGGTGTTTCCAAAGATCACAAACACCCATTTATATACTAAACAAAAGGAAATTAAACAAAAAAATTCCTAAAGTCACATGCATAATAAAATGCAAAGACTTTTCACATGATTTTCACATAAATTAATATGTGAAAATCAATGCACCTTCATGTGCAAAAGACTTTTCACATGATTTTCACATAAATTAATATGTGAAAGTCAATACACCTTCATGTGCAAAAGACTTTTCACATGATTTTCACATATAATTAATATATGAAAGTCAATACATCTTCATGTGCAAAAGACTTATAACATGACTTTCACATAAATAACCATGTGAAAGTCAAACACTATGACCAAATCATAATTAAATTATGAAATCCTATTAACAAATAAACCACCAAATTTACTCATTAAATAATTACATAGGTAATAGTTGAACTACATCAAGTTACATAATTCCCAAACTCGCTATGGATTGTCCTTGGAATCACATATCCAAAACCTTTTTCAATTTGTCATGATTAATGCAATTTAAATATGGTGAGCCATCGACATTTTCAAGCTCATAAAATCAATTATCTACAAACACTTTCATAATAACAAAAGGTCCAAATCATTTGGGCAACAATTTATTATAAGCCCTGCGATGATGTCAAACGTCAAAAATCATGACAAGGTCACCTTCTTAGAACTTTTTTTTTTCACCTTTTTATCAAAAGTTTTCTTTTGTTGAGCCTGCATGACTTTTATGGATTAGTGGGCTCTCAACTACAGTTCGTCCAACTCATTAAATTGCAACAATTGATGACATTGGGATTCATCCAAAGGAAATCTCATCGTTGTGGCAATGCATAAAATCATTACTTTCAACTCAATGGGTAAAAGCGCCTCTATCCCATAGGTTAAACGAAAAGGTGAATACCATGTGGTCATTTTGTATGTGGTGTTGTAAACCCACACAACATGGTGAACCTCAGCCTTTTTTGTTAACATGGAACACAATGTCCTATTAGTCCTTTTTACTAGGCCATTAGTGTTAGGTATTTACATAGTGGTAAACCTATGTTTCATTACAAGGCGTGCTAATAGGTTTTCCACAACCTCACTCAAAAACTAGGGATTATTATCAGAAACAATTTCAAGTGATGTCCCAAATTGAGTAAAGATTCATTCATATAGAAATCGTGTTACTTCTTGTTTCACTGAAGACTTCAAGGCTCGTACTTTTGCAAATTTTGTGAGGTAGTCTATGGCAACCACAATGAATTAATGCCCTCTCCTAGTCACTTGCAATGGCCCCATTAAATCAAAAGGTCCTAAAGGTGGTATGGGGTGTAAAAGGCCACTTACAGTAGACCTTTGTGCATAAGCTTGACATACATCACAGCTCCTGTAATAATCATGGGCATCTTTAAAAAAGGTGGGTTAATGATAACTTGCTTGCAAAATCTTTTCTACTGTGATTCGTCCCACAAAATGGCCTTCATAGAACCCATCATAAAATTCATACAAAAGATGTGAGGTTCCACCCTTTCCAATGGTTCATCGCAAAACACCATTTCTTCCTTAGAAGTAAAGTTGGTCGCCTATTATCGAATAATTTCAATTCTTATGCGCAATTCACGTTCGTATTGCCTTTGTAGCTCCAATTAGAAACTTCATGCCATCCAAATATTGAATATTTTTTGGTATTCTTCATTTTATTTTTTGCATTGATGGTCATTATTGCTACATTTGGAAAGTCATCATCCACTAAAACATCACCCACTCCTTTGTATGCCCTTATAAGGCCATCAACATAACCATGTTGCATTTTTAAACAATGGACAATGTCAATGTCAAATTTTTCCATTAATATTAGCCATCGAGTAAGTCAACCACTTAAATTAGATTTATTAACCAAGTAGGTGAAGGCCTTGTGATTTACAATTTTGGCCTTATACCCCAACAAGTAATGACGAAATTTTTTAAGAGAAAAAATAATTGCAAAACCTTCTTATTTGATCACAATATAATTTTTTTTTACTGTAGTTAATTGTTTATTAACAAAATAAATGGGATGGTCATGCCCATTTTCATCCAATTGCTATAGTGTGTTCCCACCGCTTCTCTAAATGCATCACAATATACCAAAAATGGTTTGTTCCAATCTAGAGTCTAAAGGATTGGTGCAGCTTGAAAAACTAACTTGAGTTATTCAAATGCACATTTTGACGCTTCATCCTCCATTGGTGTAGGTGCATCTTCACGCAGGAATCATGTTAAAAGACACGATTTTGCCACAAACATGTGTATGAACCTTCAATAATAACCCACCATCCCCAAAAAACCTCGAAAGGCTTTCTTTGTGATGGGGAAAGGAAGCTTTGAAATCCTATCAAGCTTTTCGGGATCTATGGCTACTCCATTCTTTGACATAATGTGTCCAACCATCTTCCCTTCTGAAAAACCAATTGTGGTTTTCTTAGGGCTTAAAATCACTTCTGAACCATCTAAATGTTGAAGATTGACTCAAGTTTGGTAAGGTGAGATGTTCTATCACTATAAACTCCAAAGTCGTCAATGAAAACTCGTAAAAAAAGGTCGAAGAATGGTTCAAAGACCTTATTCATCAAACTTTGAAATGTCCTTGGACATTGCACAAACCAAAAGGCATTACTGTGTAACAAAATATTCCCCATGGTGTGGTGAATGTGGTCTTCAATTGATCCTCCGGAACAATTTTCATTTGGTGGTAGCCCATGTACCCGTCTCCGAATGTGTACATCTCATGCCCTATTACCTCTTCTAAAAACATTTCACAAAATGGCAAAGGGTATCAATCTTTTTTAGTTACTTTGTTTAAGCTTTGTATTTGACACATACCTTTAGCTTACCATTTTTCTTTAACGCCAATACCACAAGAGAAACCCATTCAGTTGTCTCCACAGGTTTAATGAACCTTGCCTCCAACAACTTGTCAAATTCCTCCTTCACCATTATAGTGTATATTGGATTCCACTTCCCTTGCTTGGTCCTAACCAGTTTGGCATTTGGTAACAACTTGATTTGTGTTGCTCCATGGTGACTTCCCTAAGGTCCTTATAGCTCAAAGTAAACAAATGGATATACTTACGTAGTAAATCCTCATATTACCTTCTTTCCTCAGGGTCACCGTTTGGTCCTAGTTGAATCTTGCTCGCCCATTCCATGATTTCCCCTTTTGTCAACACACATGGAGTTGATTAATCATCATCTCGTAAAACCTTTTGATCCGCCTAAAACAAAACTCCAACCTTAAAGATTGTTTCCAAAACATATAACCCTACTTCCTCTTCACTGGAATCATCTATGTAAATCCCTTCAGAACTAGAGCTTTGGTTTGTTTCTGATTCATCATCATACTCATTCGTTCCTTCAAAGCTCTTCACAAAATTAGGAAATGGAACTTTCAGTCAGTTAAGATGAACTTTAATGGTCATGTATTATTTGCCCTGATAGTTCCCTATGTGTGACTTTGTTAACCATCGCCTACTTAATATCATTGGGTAAGCCCCATCTTCCTCTAATACCACATGGAAATTCCCAATGGTGGAAACCCTAAGTATAATGATTGCAACACTATTAATTACTCCTTATGGCTTAACAACTCGTTTGTTCGCCATTTTTAAGGTTATTGAGGCTAGTCTATCAATTCTCAACCCTAATTACCTCATTGCAGGAATTATCATCACATTTATTCATGCCCCTCCATCCACCAACACTTCGCACAACAAAATTTCAATACATTGGACATTAATGATTAAATCACATTCACGTTCAACTACTATGACACTCAAAGGCGCACATACCTTTGGGACTTTAGGTGTTAACAACCCCTTTTTCAACTCCTTTCGAACTAATGGCACAATTGCCACCAATTGTCCAACGGCAATGTCTGCCTTTTGTGATCCCACATCCTTCACCATCGAATAAGGGCCAAAATCTCTAGAAATTAAAATGTCTTGGAATCCAAACCTCTACCTTCAATTCTTCTTTTCTTTTGGGGCTCTCACCATCTCCTTGAACCTCTTGACACTTGCATCAAGATGAGTAGTGTCTTCCACATGTTGTTTAGTTTGGGCCATCACATCCATCACATCCTCAAGAATTTTGAGGTTTTTTTCAAAACCCATCAAAACCTTTTTTTACCTTTCATTCATCGATTCGATTAAATGTATTTGAACTTCTCTTCTGCAAAAAACCTTTGAGTAGAAGAACCCACATTTTTTCTAGTAGATAAGGCTAGCAAGTTTGGACATTCTCTTGAATAATGTCCCATCTCTCGACATTTGTAACATTAAATTGTTGACAAGTCCTTCTCCACGTTTCTACTCTTACCAATTCTTAGTTGCAATAGATGGAGTTTCAACTAGTTCATTTGATTTATCATTTGTTCCATAGCCAACTCCATGTGGGAGCTCATTTCTGAATGTTTTCGCAGCTCAAGTTCAGTCAAAAATTGAACTACCTTCACCATGGATTACACAATTAGTCATGGAACTTCCTCCATGCTCATTTCTTTCTTTTCGGCCACCTCTATGCTTCATCAAACGTTTCCACTTGTTCATATCTCACTTATTATCATAGTTCTGACAACAAACCAATGGTGAAATGTTCTAACATTAATGCATTCATTATAACAAAATTAGATCAGTTCCTTCATAACCTTGTGTTGTAAAACACCCCTAGAGTTTATTCTATAATGTCATTGTTCTTTCCTTATACTTTTTCATTAACTCTAAAGCCCCTTGCTTTAGTTGACTCAATCCAAGTATTAAGTTTTGGTAGACATTCTTCACAGAAAATTCCTTCACTAAGGCCTTAATTATGTCATTCCATGATCCCTTTAATGCTTCTATCTGTCATTCAAACCAATGTGATGTTATACCCTTTAAGAATTCAGGAAAGAAATTAAACCATTTTGTAGTTGTTCTAAACCCCATACGAATACAAGCTCTTTTATATTCCCTTAAAAATACATTAGGGTCTTCACCCTCACTTCCCTTTAAAACTAGAATAACCATGTTGATTCTTATTTTATTTCTAAAAAAACACCAAACTAATTAATACCCTAAACCCAGCTATCACATAATTTTCACAATCTTTCCTCCTAAATAAAGAAACTCCCAATGGCTCGAATTGTATTTGTAATAAAATTATCCTTATCTTTTCGGTGCAAGTCTTTAAAAGGACCAAACATCTCAAACCTTACAATTATCTTATTTAAATGCCTAGATTGAAATACAACATTTACAAGATCACAACCATCACAACTATCAATGATGCCTTCACTACACATGACATGCAAGTTATTGGTTCTAACATAATCCGAAGTCACATCCCTCTTCTTAAGCCAGATTAGTAAATGTTGTTCTGGTGCGATCACCTTTTGACATTACCTCGCAAGTTTCAAATCAGGTTAAGGTCCAAATTCATGTCATTGTCTATGTAGTTGTGACACTAACACACTTGGTTCACCTATAGTTCTAAGCTTTTCAATAAGTCTTTGAACAAGTTTTTCAACAAGTGAACTTGGCGTAGCAACTCCTAATGTCAGTGATGGGGTTTGTTACCTTTCTTCTGGAAACTGCGTACCAAGGGAATCAAAAGCCTCTCCTAATGTTGACATTAATGTTTTATTCAAAATAATAAATCTAAAAATAAATCTTTTATTTCTTTTATTTCTTTTATTTCTTTTCAAAAACCTACAACATTTTTTTTTATTAGAACAAAAAAGTCCCAAGGTTTCACCAAGGTCTAACAAACATGAACTTATTCATGAATGCCTACTATCCTTTGTAAACTTTGTATTTACATTCTTTCATATGGCTTAACATGTGCCATTTTCTTTTACTTTCTTGCTTATAGTTTTTTTTTGCGAAATTTTTCAAACTCCCACAAATCTAACTCTAATTCATGCCAACTTGGGGTCAAACAGAATGACTCATGTTTATGGTCTTCATGATGTTGTTTTATGCATTCAATTGTGTACCAAACTTAACATGGCTTACCTATCGTAATTTCCATTACCACAAGCTAAATCTCCTCCACCCATGTTGTCACTTCTATCCATGATTCAAGGATAAACAAATCACCTTACATTTCACGTTCTAAGACAAAATAAATTGTTTATTTTTCTTTTCTTTTCTCTTTCCTACTAAACTCTCAACAACAAATTAAGTTCCACAACATAAAGAACATAGATTTGGGTCCCAACAACGGAACCAAAAGATGTAGATCACAAGTGGGTTTAGGACCAAAACTATGTATGTTTATTACATAGCTCTGGAAACCTATGTTCTTGGTTGCATAAATATTTTCTCACCTTTCTATTATTTATGTATAATAAGTATGCCACACTATTCTCCTACCATGAAGTACACATAAACAACACCAAAACCTTTCAAAACTAAAATCTCAATTCCTTTCACAATTCTATTCCATGAAACTTTACACTCATATAATAACTTATTTATATCAAAAGGTGTTTCCAAAGGTCACAAACACCCACTTATATACCAACAAAAAGGAAACTAAACAAGAAATTTCCTAAAGTCACATGCATAATAAAAATGCAAAAAAATTCACGTGATTTTCACATAAATTAATATGTGAAAGTCAATGCACCTTCATGTGCCAAAGACTTTTCACATGACTTTCACATAAATTAATATGTGAAAGTTAATGCACCTTCATGTGCAATAGACTTTTCACATGACTTTCACATAAATTAATATGTGAAAGTTAATGCACCTTCATGTGCAATAGACTTTTCACATGACTTTCACATAAATAACCATGTGAAAATCAAACATTATGACCAATTCATAATTAAATTATGAAATTCTATTAACAAGTAAATCATCAAACTTATTCATTAAATAATTACATAGGTAATAGTTGAACTACATCAAGTTACAGTTGCACACTAAGCATTAATGGAGTTATTGAAATATTAAAACCCTTATCTATGTATAGATTTTAAAAAAACATTGGTCAATGAATTACGCAAACTTTGATACCTTGAAACCTGAAAAGAAAAGATTTGGGAGAGCAATGCAAAAAGGACTAAAAGAAATCAAAATCTTAGTGAGCTTGAATTCAGACACATACACACATACAACAACACTTATTATTGGGTGAAAAATGAAGATCCTATGTCAAAAGAGTAACAAATAACTTGAGCCATTGAGATAGATGCTTTAATTGCAGAAAAAAACATACAAAAGCTTCATAATCTCCTCCTTCCTTTTCCTCCTTATCTAATAATTTTCACAAATAGAAGAAGATTGCAACCAACTCTTCACCCCATCTCCTATAATAAATAAATGAATAAATATTAAATCACAAAATATATGTAACATGATTAGCAATGGTCATGAAAGCAATTAAAGCATTGTATAAAAATAGCAAAAAAAAATTTCTTTCTTCTTCCAAAAAGTTTGACTACAACTTGATTCAAATAATCAAATTGTTATGTCTTTGTGTGGATGGAGTCTTGAACATGAGAAAATCTAACACTAAACCAATGAGAAGCAAATAAATAAAAAGTCTAAACTTAGTTTGTTTCATGACATTAGGGTAAGTAGGTTGACCACCTAACACTTAGTGGCGTAGTGGGCATTTTAATAAAGTCATCCTTTGATTTTGATTGCTAAAGACAAATTGTAGCCCTCTTCTCAACACAATTAAAACCATTTGAATCTTGTGACTTACTTACAAAATGAGCAAGATGTGACTTTTAAAAGTTGAAAGGGTCCCATTCTTGAAAAAAAAAACTTACCAAACACTATCTACATTCCATGCATCCACATTTGACTCCTTATAACAACACATTTCACTTCTCATAAACACATTTTTTTAATCTAATCACCAAACTGAATGTGCTCTCAGTTGAACAAAATATATTGTGTTAATGTTCATATTTTAATGAATGGCCGAAACGTATATAAAAACATAGTTGCCAAATCCATGCCCACAACAAAACTTTAAAATCTTCACCACCCAAGGACATTGCCACAAACTATGGTTGCAATTTTATTTTTGCTTAAACTTTTTGAACTTCTCCCTCATGTTCATGGCTTCTCTTTTGCATGAATTATGGCCACGAACTCTAACCTACAATTGGAGTTCCCTTTTAAGTTTTTCTCTACTTCCCTTTGTGTTTTTGACCCTCTAGGTTTGTGTCATTCCTCTTGGTCCTCTTGCTCATTTGATTTTAAAACTCATGGCCCTGGTCTTCTTGTTTGTTCTTCCTAGTCCTCTTGTTTGTTTGGCTCTAAAGCTTTTGGTCCCAATCCTCTTATTTGTTTAATTTTGAAGCTCTTGATCTTGGTATTTTTGCTCATTCCTCTTGGTCTTCTTGCTCATTTGGTTTTGAAACTCTTGGTTTTGGTCTTCTTGCTTGTTTGACTTTCAAGCTCCTAATCTTGGTCCTTTTGTTCCTTCCTCTTGGTCCTTTTACTCAATTAAATCTAAACCTCCTAGTCCTATTCTCAAGCTCTTAGCCCTACTACAATTCAACTTCTCAAGCTTTTGGTCATACCACATTTTGACTTCTTAAGTTTTTTGTTATGTTATAACTCTTGACTTTTTTTTTCTATAGTTTAACGTTCCAAACACTTGGTCTTCTTGCTACAGTTCAACCTTCAAAGTTCATGGGACCCCTTCCCCCACTCCCCTTGTCCAAGTGACCTATTTTGTAGATGGTTACAACCTTGTTGCAACACCACTTCTTGTTGTCTGCCTTTTTCTTGCTTATTACCTAGCTATTCATTTGAACTAATGTTGTAATTCCTAGGTTAACACTTATATAAGTTGGTGTTGTGCATGTAAATGTTAATAACCATATAAACAACGTGTAAATTTCATGTAAATGTAAATCATTTACACTTACACGTAGCAAGTGTAAATAATAATAATGTACACTTACACAGCCTTATATGATTAATTTTGGGTGTGTAAAATTCATATGAATACATACACTTATATAGTCTTGTATGGTCATGTAATTCCCATCATGTATTGCCCATGTAAATGATATAATTTGGTTTAAGGTTTATAATGACTCCTCCTCCTTGATGGGTTCTTTTGTTGAATAAACAACGAAGCTCAAGGGGAGTTCTAATTGTCATTGACATGTAAGCAAACTCCATGCGTTTTTGGCATGTTCTAGGTGAAGAGTGAAAAACTCTAATATATGTCTTTGGCATGTATGTGGCATGTAAGTGAACTCCAACCATCTTTGGCATGTAGGGGAGCTCTAGGCATCTTTGGCGTGTTCCAAATGAAGAATGAAGAACTCCAACAATTGTCTTTGGCATGTAGGCAAACTCCAAGTGTGTTTGTGACATGTAGGTGGGCTCCAGGTGTGTCTATGGCATGTAGGTGAACTCCAAGTGTGTTTATGGCATGTAGACAAGCTCTATGGTTACTAGGTGAGAACCTTAATTAATATGTAGGCACCAAAAAACCTAAGAACTTACCTAGGCACAAAGGAACCATTTAGGTGCAATCACAATCAAATGAGTCAAAAAGCACAGCGGGCAACCACCAAAATTCTATAAAAATTATAATTTTGTTAGATTTATTTTTGTGGTGCCACTTTAATGCCATGTTAATCATGGAATGTAATGCTAAATGACTATATGAATGTTCAAGAATTCAAAACAAAAATTCAAAACAAAATATTTTGGGTTTTGGTTTTAATAAAAGAGTTTTGAACTTGAACAATAGTTGCATCAAAAGCAATCAATTTTGCAAAATCCTAAACTAAAGACTCTTTTTATAAGGAATTTTGATGAAAAAAAAATTGAGATGATGTTAATTGATTATTCACACTCAAAAAACACTCACAATTTGAAATTTGTGAAAATTTTAAAAATTAAAAATTAAAAATGTATTGAACAAAAATTTAAAATTTCAAGAGTCCTTTATCACATGTAAATGGGGTGTAAAACAAAGTTGTAGTTTATAAAAAATAAAATTAAAACATTAAATAATTAACATATTTTCGTAGAATTTGAAATTAAGATAATTTCTCAAAACGAAATGCAAAATTTGATAGAATCTGTACACTTTTTTTGAAATTCTTAGTTATTTATGAAAAGTTAATACAAAAAATGTGATGTATTGAAAAATAATAATATGTATTTTTAATAACATATTGCAAAAGATTTCATCCCAAAATTAAGTCTAGAAACATTTAGGTTCTATCAAATTTTTTTAATTCCTTAAACTAGAACCAAAGGTTTTTTTTTTAAAATTCAAAAAATTGCAATTAGGATTCAAGGTTTTCTTGAAAAATAAAAGTTAGACAACACCAATATGTACCACAAGCACATTCCCCACTTGTGATCTATCATTGGCAAACAACTTTTCACTTTTGATTTCATTCATAAATAACTATTTATAGTTTTGAAAAGGACTTGAAATTGAAGCCCTTTTTTTGGTCCTTTAAAATGGATGGTTTAATCTTTTTTTTGTTTTCAAGGAATTTTTAAAATATTCATTCAGACCATATGGACAATAATGCAATCGAAAATAATTATATTTTTAAGAAATCCTTTGAAACATGAATAGTAACGGTTTCAAATATTTGTAACCTATGTTTGGGGCTATTGAATATTGAATAATTTTATCAAAATAAATTAACAAAATCAAAACTAATTTTTTATAGAAAATGTGGGGAAAGCTCTTGGCATTGTTGGAAAACCCTTGATTATTGGGATTTCCTTGAAATAATGTTTTAATTTTTAGACCTATGGTGTGAGGAATATTGATTTTATTTTTTTGGGTTACTATAAATTCAATAAAACTCCAAAGTTTTAATGAAAATTGGATTTCAAACAAAGAGGATGTACCATTCAATATTTAAAAATTGTGTTCAATGATAAAGGCCATACTAATGTAGATTAATTTTGTACTTTATATCTAAACATAATTTCATTTCAAATTATTTCACTTCATTTTATACACTTGATTTCCCCAAACCATTTACACAAAATATAAATAATACTTCCTATAGGTATATTTATTTGCAATCTATAATAATTAGTTGTGGGTGTATCTCAAACCTCAATGGTTTTCTTTCCCAATGGGTCACTTTGATTGGCTATTCATTAAAAAATTCAATATTTGTAATTCTTTTTGAAATAGAAGCTTTAATTATTACCATTATGGTATTTTGGGAGTGCTTCCATTTAGCTAAAGTATATATAATACAAGAGCACACTTTTGGGCAAAGGACATGGGACAAATTACGGTATTATTTGGGAATAATTTGGGTGCATGTTGTTTTACCTCATTACTTGAGTAGAATGTTTATTTGTAACTTTGTTGATCATTATTACTACTTTAGGCTTTTACAAGAACTTTGGTTTGTATGAGTTGATTCATATTATTTGATGCATAAACCTTTAACCCTATTTTATTTTTAAAATTTTTAATGTAATGGGGCCACTTTGATTGACCCATCACAAAAAGTAATTGAAATTTTGGGCACTTTTCAAGCCCCTAAAAATAAAAGTTACATATTTTTACATGGCCATGTAAAATCATGTAAATGTATTTGTTTTACATTTATGAGTGAAAGCATGCTAGAGTGACCCCCCAAAATTGTTGTCACAAAGTTTTTTTTTGCATTTTGCAAAATAGACAAGATGTGTACACCAAACATGATGATTGCAATATTGTGAGTTTTGGGGAGATTTGAAAAGTTTAGAACTTGTCTTAATCAATTCTTTTAAAAAATCAACAAAAATGAAAATTTTGTATGTGATGAATATGTTTGGACCAAGATAATACCCATCACTAAATATGAAAATGATAAATATAAATCAAAATCAAGGTTATATTTTATGAAAATTTAGGTGAAGAATGAAAATGATGTAAGAAAAGATAATCCACCAATTTTTTAAAAAACATTTAAAGAATCACTTTGGTCAAAAACATGATTTTTCAATGTTGGTAAGTCGTAAAAACTTTGTTATTGAATATTTTTAAATAAAAACATGTCAAATGAAATAGGAAGATCCTTGAGGCGGGCAAATATATTTTTTCATTTTTCTTTCCTTTGATAATGGAACATCTCACCCAATACAACACCCCATTTGGCCTTCAAAAATTTGCATGTCATATACAATGCTTACATTGAATGTGCCCAATCATCTTAATCCAACCATTGGATGAAGGTTAATTTTGATTTAAAATGAAGTTTGTGTTATAAATTTTTTTCATGCACATTCGAAAAACTTTTTACTTGAATTTAGGATTGCTAAAAGATTGCCACCAAGAAAAAACTCACTACCATAGTACCTTTTCAAGTTCAACATCTTGTTGCCAAATAATTATTTTATTTTGAAAATTTGACTTCAACATAAATATATATATGAATTTCCAGGAAAAATTTATTTAAATTTAAAAATATTTGGCAATGGCTTGAAATTGCTTAAAATACATGTAATAGTTACATATTGAAACCCTAAAACTATCCTATAACAACTTTTTGATTTCTTGAATTCTTGAAGTTTGGTCCATGTTTTTTGGAGTGATGTTTGTAACATGTGTAGAGTTATGTTTGTAGCATTTATGGAGAAGGATGTTTGCAAGGTAAAAAAGATGAAGAATTTCATAAATTCTATACCAAAATATAGTTTACTTTTGTGCATGGGAGTGGAAATGGGTAAAGAAAATTGTGGCAAACCTTATTTATAGGTCTATTCAAGATAATTATAAGAGTAGAAAGAGAAGATGCTTTATAGAAAGAAGTAGAAAACATCAATGAGATTGTCAAACAAAAAACGTCAATGTTAGAGATAATAGAAAAACACCTTGTTGGACATCCAAAAACTTTGTAGCAACACTACAATTTGAAAAACACGTCAAGCATGAAGAAGGTGAAAAGGAAGCTGCAAAAAAACAAAATGGAAGCAAACAAAAAACATCAAAAATCAAGAGGCTAGTACACAAATTGGTTTCAACCACATTTATGGCCACCCATAATAGTTGCAATTCAAAAGTATGGTGTAAAATTTAATGTTGTGCATTACTTACAAAGTGCTTATTGAAGTCCAAGAGTTCCAAGTACATATGAAAAATTGGGAATAAGTAGTTTGTGGACATGGGTGCAATCATGTCAATAAAAGCCAAAAGTAGTCATAACCATTACTTAATTATGTGTTTTTTACACCAAAACAAAATTTAAAAAATTTTAATTTGAAAATAAGTTAATTTTTTTTCATGTTATCAAAAATAATATCTTACTTTACAAATGTCCAAAATATGAAATTACTTCATTAATATTTGGACATTCAAAAATAATGTAATATCCATGTAATCATCATTTTAAACAACAAAAAGACTTGTAAATGGACTTGGCAAAATTTTAGCATAAACCTTAATAAAATCATATATATATATATTTAAAGATTAAAAAATAAATTGAAGACTTTTTCCAAAAAATATTCCAAGAATATTCCCCATAAAGCAATCACCTAATTGGGCGTCAATGGCTCCTATTAGTGTCATTGCACCCATTTGGTTTACACTAAAAGGAGAACTTCAACTAAATTACCTACAAGCAACATAACAAGGTATGGTTGTCAAACACATGAAACAACATTTGCCAATCCTTAAAGAATATCCCACATTTCACAATGATTTTGTCACAATGCTGCAAAGGATGAAAAGTGTTAGACAATTGTTAACTACTTCTATCATTCAACCAATCTTAAGGGGTATGATAGAGTCCCTTACTCATGAAATTCTTTGGACTAGTCATGGGGGTTTCATGGTCACAAGGGAATGGACAAGAAATTTTTTAAAACACCACATGAACTAATATTTTTGCATGGCAAACCATCGTAGCCAACAAAATGTCAAAAATTTGGCATGAGTAAGGTTAGAACATGGCATACAAAATAGGTTAACTTGTGAAGTTATACTCCATTCCTTTATGCCTTGTGGTCAATAATGACCAAAATGGGATTCATCTCGTTCTAACATTTGGAGAAAAAACATGGGAAAACAAAGGCATAAAACACAAACACATTTAAGTATTAGGAGTGAAGGATAAAAGACAAGTAACTATGGTGGTTTCTTTTGTTACAAATGGATACCTATTTCCTAGACATATTGTATTTATAAATTCTATGCATAGATGCTTACACCTTCAAATGAAGGAAAAATCAAGTGCATTAGGGGGAATGGACATTAAGGTGGCTCAATTTTTATCCTTTTTTAGACTTTCTCAAAGTGTACTTTATTCAAATGCCACAAATGCATTGTAAAATCATCAATTTGACATAAACATTTATGGATTAAGATTGCCAACTTGAATAAAAATATTTATTGAAGGGTGAAATTCAATAAACATGCACCAATCATATAGTAATGAACTTTTAAAGTGAGCATATGGACTATGTTTTGGGTTCTATATTAACATTCAAATGCATTTTTTTGTTATGATTTCATCTCACTATTTTTTATATGGATTCAACATATGATACATGATGGGAAAAAAAAATGGATTTAAAAAAAATACAACAAAAATTTCAACCAACAAATAATTGTGGACTTTTGAATGACCAAATTTGAACCTTATTTTCTTAAGTCCTTATCTTGGTCATTTTTTGTTGGATAGATTTTTTTTTCCCCCTAAAATGTATGTCAAAAAATTCTAGGTGGGCAACCTTTCATATGGACTTTATTAGTTGATTAATCACCACTTAGAACCCATTCAAAATTGGTTTTTAACTATTTTTTCCATTCTAGTGTTAAAATATGGACTTTTGGGACTAAGATTCTTGTCATTTTTGAGAGATCCTAACTTACATCTACCCATTACCTCCGATTCGCATCTTACATTTAGTGGAAATCACTAGTCTACACTATAGACAACAAAAGACTTTGTTAGCAACATTTTTATCATCTACTTATGCAATCAAATCCAATAACTCAATTTACAAGAAAACCATAAACTTGTATGGCTGATTGATTGTTGGAGCATTCACAAGAGTAAGGAATTTCTTAATTAGATTAAAAAAAACACCTTAACATCCTTGTTGGGTTTGTTCCTACAAATTGTACCAATGAATTGCAACCTATAAATGTAATCATACAAAAACCTTTGAAACATGCTTTCAAGGTAAATTTCAATAAATGGACTACAAATATCATCAAACACCAAATTTTTGAAAGGAAAAAACCACACATTGATTTGAACAACTTCAAACCTAAAATTTGCAAATGGCTTCATGCAACTTAGACACAAGTCCAAGGAATGGAGGAAATGATAATTAAAGGTTGGCAAAAAATTGGGATTACAAATCCTTTCATATCAGAATTTCAAGTAGTTGTGATGGAAGCCAATGCACTTATTCCTTTTTTTACCTTTATTCCAAAAGTTGCAAAAAACAACGATGGCATAGAAGACAATGATGAAGATCCTACAAATTTCAGTATAGCAATGATTGTAAATTATTTATAGCCTACCTATACTCCACTTGGAATTGCAACCAAAGGTGACTCTACAACAACTTCAAGTAGTGGCAAAGTGTCTAGATTAAAACAACAAGCTAGGCTCAAGCAAAAAAAACTAGGCTAAGATTACTTTTTTTTTTAGCATCTAGATCAACATCTTAAAAGTTTTTACAATTGTGAGAAAATCTAAGCAAAAAGGCTTAAAGGCCTTAGGATTTTGAAGAGAAACTCACTTCTTCTCCTTCCATTTCTTCATTTTTAAAAATATATGACAAAATTAATCAGTTGTTAGATGTGACAAAATGAACCTTAGATCTATTTGAAAGGTATGTGATCCAAGAGGACACACTTTTGATGGCCTACATACTTCCTATCACAAAGTATGCATTTTTAGTTTTGCATGTAGCATTTTTTCTGAAAAACTTTCACATCTAAGAATTATAGGATGTAATTTTAAGGCGAAGGGGTCACAACACCATACTTTGAAAACCTTTTGAAAGCCATTACTTTCATCAGACATCTAACTTGCACTGCTTTAGTTTCACCATCCTATTCACTTGTGTCAACAAGATCAATTTTAAAAACCACTATTACATTAGGCCCACATACTACTACTATATATCACTACTGGTCATGGCCACCATGAACGTAGTTTTTGGTTGAAACCCCTAAAACAAATGTGTTTATTGTGATGATCCATCAACAACTACTAATGTACCTTTAAGTCCATCAATCGTCAAACCTAACATGCATGTACAACTTTATTGTAAGCAGTCTAACACAAACTCAGTACATTTTCCCAACTACAAGCATTTGAAGTTGTTGAAACATTACTTTTGTAGAGATTTGTAACATTTTTGCATAACACAAAGTGCTAAATGATAGTTTGCACATGTTACACCATTCACTACACCTATTACCACCCATGGTAACACACATTCTAAGCATTTAGAAACCTGTTTTGAATGTTATTTTTTCCTTAATGCTCTAAAGCTTGATAATCCAACTACAAATCTCAAAAGTTACAAGTCACACATGCATGCATGCAAATTGCAACACAGATTGAGTTTGAGACAACAATGACACAAAACAAGACTTGGAAGGTTGTATATGCATCAAAATTCCATCCCATTGAAACATATTTTAGCACAAGTAAACAAAGTTGGTAGACATTTGAAAGAGGAGAAATAGGGTGACCCAACCATGGATAGAAACTGTAACTCCATCAAGCTTCAAACAGTTGATTACAATGCAACCTCCAAAGCCACCTCCATGTCTAGTTCCTCTTGATGCACTGATTTGCCCATTTCCTTTATTACAAAACCAAAGTCAAAAGATTCAAACCCGCCCATAATGTTGGGAAAGGACCTAACCCCATCATGCTTTCAAGTTGGACATGACACCCTGGAGTTGTTAATTTAGGTGGTTCTGCAATTAATCCCAAAATTGCACAAGTAGCTGTAGAGGTATTTGTGGTGTGCACCCATATCCTATTTAGTTGAGCTTGAGCTATATACATTAACAAACTCAAGAATAGTGGTGGGAGATAAATTTGATTCCACTTCATCAACTACTGAAGTGCAATAGCCATTTGGGGTTTCATAATAATTACCTAGGCATATGGGTGATTAATTGATGTTGTAGCAACAACAAGGAAACATGCAAAGGGGTGAGTAGTTTGATGTTGTAGCAACAATAACAATGAAGAAATAGGTAAAGGGGTGATTAGGACACTATTACAACAACAATAGTAGTAGCAAAGAAATAAGCAAAGAGGTGACTGGTTTGAGATTGTTGCAGTAGTAGTAACAGCAACAAAGAAACATGCAAATTAAAAGGGTGATTGGTTTGATGTTATTGCAACAATAACAACAAGGAAACTTGGATGGTGTACAACTAACCAAACATTGACATGAGCTTGAAAAAATGTGTGCATGGGACAATTGAGTAGCCCTTCTTTGGCAATGGCATCCCAATTTGGTTTCACAAGGATGTTTTTCACAATAGGTGAACTCACGGGTGATGTCATTGGAACACAAGAGGAAGTACTTGCATGGACCATGAGTAAAGTTGGCAAGCTTGTGCATTATTGCTTGTGCTTGCAATCCCATTTTTTCATTCCAAAAATAAATACTATCACTCACTTTGAGATATGAAGAAGTTGGATTTACCAATGCTAGAGTTATGCACACCTCTTGCACCTGCTTTATTGGTGGCTTGGACCTTTGAAACAAATATCATGATCCCAACAACATTTTGTCAATTGTTGTTTCTCAATGTAGATGTGATGTAAAGGATTTTAGGGACCTTGGCATTAGAGCTTCTTATGCAAAAACCCATATCAAAAACCTCAAGCTTGCCATTACCTTGTAATAGGTGGTGCCATCTTCTTACATGGTCAAACTAGCTTCAACACAAAAAGCATTGAGAACTTCATTGTTATCATAATGTTTTAGTAGTTTATAGTTACCATAGGAGTGTAAACTTGCAAAGGTCTTTGTAATGATGGCATGTCTCATCGTTCTCTCCTTTTATTCTTCTCCTTCTCCTTCCAAGTTGGCAATTGTGACCTTGATGTCATTATTATGTCTTGATGCGCCCCAAGCTCCTTGTTAGACCCAAAAGAGTCCAACTATGTTTAAAAGCGGAAGTAGTTGGAATTTGGTGCCGTTCCCAACTTCCAGCATTAAAGGGGGGGGGGGGGGGGGGGAAGGGGGGGGGGAAAAAAGACGAGGAAGAAGAAGAGGG
>Ga0116227_10001595_pt1 | contig 51090 bp, 46 predicted proteins | sample S1TSphgellanicum_FD_89693 | JGI IMG/M metagenome (GOLD analysis project Ga0116227, IMG submission 89693) | Host-associated microbial communities from peat moss isolated from Minnesota, USA - S1T2_Fb - Sphagnum magellanicum MG | ecosystem: Host-associated > Plants > Peat moss > Unclassified...
TGATTAAAGACCATTAGTCATTTTGACTCAAAATCATTGGTCATTTTGATTAAATGTTCAATTATATATATTAATTCTCTTGTCTGTCTATGACATGCCATTCCAACCCATTAATCTGCGAGGCCAATTCTGTGACCCCAAGTTGACAAAAATAAGGTTCCATCTCGTTAATCTGCAAGGCCGATTCTGCAACCCCCCAGTTGACAAAAACGAGGTTTTGAAAACTAGGTGCGGGTGGTGGTGGCGGAGAGAAACTGAAAACGAGGTTCCACTATTTATTTTCAGATATTTTATATATTAATTCACTATGTCTGTCTATCAATCAATCTGTGACGGGGTTTTGGGGGGTGGGGGAGGGAAAGGCCGGTGAAGCAGCGGGTGATCGGTGTTAGTCTGTGACGGGGGTTAGACCACCATGGTTTTCGTGTACAAACCATCTTCACAAAACATTGCAACCGTCCAAAGGGTAGGAATGACGGTTGGATCGCATCCTTCTCCCACCGCACCAGAGGCGGATATAAAAACCTTCCCCTCCCCCCCCCACTACTGAAAGAATCGGCGGTTATATAGAGGAACGTGTTTTCGGAAATTTCCAAAACTTTTGGGAACCAAGGTTCAAAATGTCAAAACCGGGTTTTTGGGTTTTCTCACGTCGGGTAAGGGAGTAAATACTCGGACTGATAACCTAAGGGTACACAGGGTTGGTTCTGATACCCGCACAACGTCGGTTGGAACCACTACGCGTTCGGGGTGGTTGGAGTGGCGTAGCCACGGGTGTCCGAAGGTCACGGGTACCACTAGTTTGATTAAAGACCATTAGTCATTTTGACTCAAAATCATTGGTCATCTTGATTAAATGTTCAACTTGATTAAAGACCATTAATCATTTTGACTGAAAATCATCGGTCATTTTGAATAAATGTTCAACTTGATTAAAATCATTAGTCATTTTAATTGAAAATTGTTTATCATCTTAATTAAATGTTTAACTTGACTAAAAACCATTAGTCTTTTGATTAAAAATCATTGACCATGTTAATTAATGTTTAATTTGACTAAAAACCATTATTCATTTTGATTAAGGTTTTTCAACATCATTATATTCATCTATTCAAATTAACCATCATAGTCAAATTCATTAATCAAATAATACATGTGCCATTCAAACCCCTAATCTTTAGTCAAAATGTACATGTCCATTAATAAAAATGACAAATTAATCAACTTCAACAATTTAAATAACCATGATTTGTAATACTACAATATATTATAATATTGGCCATTACATTTTAGATTTAACCATGAATTATACTTTTAAACTTGATTATTAAATTGAACTTTAGTTTAGTTATTAAGTTGAACTCAAATTTAATCATTATGTTTAGTCATTATACTTAATCATTAAATAATTTTAGTTGCTTAATTTATATTAACTAGTAAGTAATTTAATCATATTATATTTAACCATTAAATTTAGCCATTAAATTTAATCATTAATTAAATTTTGGTGATAAATTTAACCATTGAATTTAATCATTAAATAAATTTAACCATTAACTATAATGATTAAATTTAATCATTAAATAGGTTTAGCCATTAAGTTTAATCATTGAATTTAATCATCAAATAGGTTTAATCATTAAGTTTAGCCATTGGATTTAATTATTAAATAGGTTTAACTATTAAATTTAGGCATTGGATTTAGTCGTTAAATAAGTTTAAGCATTAAATTTAACCATTGTATTTAATTGTTTTATAGGTTTATCCATTAAATTTAAGTATTGGATTTAATCATTGAATAAATTTAACCATTATGTTTAGCAATTGAATTTAACCATTAAATTTAGCGGACTACTTTTTTACAATTTTATATCATGTGAAATAAAAACCTTAACAAAATTTGACATCTTTTAGTAAATTAAATAGGTTAAATTAAACTAAATTAAAATAAACTAATGTAAGGTAAGTTAGGTCATCATCTATTTACTTACATTTTTTATTTATTTATTAACCCATTGACTTATGATTTGACCAATCAAATGATGATATGTGGGGCATTGAAATGACGAAGCCAACATGTCACACTTTATCACTAGTCAAAAATTTTAATCAAAAACACCACATTAGGGTTGGCAAAAGCACCACCTTCAATTGGTAAAAGAAAACCATTGTGATTATACTTGACTTGTTAAAATCGACTTGTCTTACAAAACCAAAAGTGGTTTTTTGACCCCTTATCATTTGGGGGTACTTTTTGGTTTAAAAATCTAGTTTGAAAAACTTAGAATTTTAGTAGTGTGTAATGTTCATTTGGACCATTAAAAATTCAACCTTGAGAATGTGTGCATTAGTGAATTCTAAATGGCGACTGTAGCACATCAATGTATACATATTCATCTTTTAACCACTTGTATAACATTTGCAATTAAGTTTTGTTTTGGTAATTTTTATCCACACATAATTTGTCACATGTCTTAAATTAGGGTAATTTTTGGAAAATGATTTACAATATTGAAACAATCCACACCATCAAATTCCAATGACCTATGATGGTGACAATTGGTAATACCAAAATCCATTATGTGGCACTATGAAAAAAATTAGACACAATTTTTTTTTATCATTCAAACATTGATTTGAACCATCCATTATGAGCATTCATTTTAGTTTGTCCTAGATTTTGACATGTGGCACAATCAAAATTGGCCACATGGCATGTTAATTGTATTTTGGAAAAAATAAAATAAATTGAATATTTATTTGAATAATTAAATAGGTATATCTTAGGTTACATATTTATTTACTTATTTACATAGGTAATAATTTAAAGATTTATGTTCCTATTTACTTACCTATTTAGGTAAATAGGTAAGTAGGAAAGTAGGTGGGTTAAAAAATAACCATGTAAAAATTATTATTTCATTTTGTGTTGTCATTATTAGAAAAACATATATTTTTATATTTGTGTTTATTAATTGAAATAATTGAAAATGTGTTGTTGTCAATCAAAATAGTCTAAATATTAATCATCCATGACATTGTTTTTGATTATTTTAGTTTAGAAAAACAAGTTGAAAAAAAATGTTATTCTATTAATGATTTTTCTTTTAAGGTCCAATTTTTTTGAGCTCATCCCGAATGCCACATGTTTTTTAACGTGAAAACCTAAAAGAGCACACCTTTCATATATAATTTACAATATGAGATTAAGAGACAAAACATATAGGTTAAATTTTCTAGTTGCATCTTAGTTGCAAATTGAATTGCAACTAGAAATATTTTCCCATATGTTTTGTGCTTGTTTTCAATTTTGTGAATTACATAAGCAAATAGGGAAATAACAAACTAAGTGATTAACTATTTAACTAATTAGCCACCAACTAATTAACAACCTACCTACCCATTTACATACCAACCTATAATTACCAATTATTCATATATTATTTAATTTTAAAATTAACATTCACATATACTTCATCCTTTCTATATAAACTAATCAATTAATTCATAATCGTAATTCGTCAACAATAAGTGATTATTTTATGACATAGAATATTTAATATATATTTCAGTAATTTATTAATAACTAAAAATACTTGAAATTAATTAACTAATTATTATTCTAGTTTAGATTTTAATCACTTCTATTTTTATTCACTCTAAATGTTTTTGATAGTTAACTTTGTGAATGTTAGTAATTAAATGAATGAATAAATAAATTATTAAGTGAATGTCTATCTAATATAAATTATTATGAATTAATAATAAATACCAAATATTCGATAGTAACTATTAAATGATGAATTTATTAACTTATTTATTCGATGAGTATCAATTAAAAAGATAATAAATTTAATCATTCATTAATATTAAATTAATTAATATTTAGTACCTCATTAACTATTAGTTAGAGTGATATTTATTAACCATAATTATTGAATTTTAAATAAACACTAATTAAACTAGTAGTTGAAACATTAATCATTTTTTAATAAATTAAAAACCGATTAATACATTTTATTTAATTAATTTGAACCTATGAATTAAATAAAAATAAATTTAATTACTCATTAATAAAAATTAAATAATTGAACTTTTGAAATTCTTATTAATATTTCAATAAGATATATAATTATTAATTGATTAATACTTATTAGTTATTTGTCATAACTATTGATTAGTAAATATGAGTAATAATAAAATTAATTGATTTTTAATTGAATATTAATTAAATTACTACTTGAAGTAAAAAGCAGCTTTTAATAAATTCTAAACTAATTATTAAACATTAATTATTAATTCGTTATGTATATTTTATAACTTGATTAATAGCTTGAAATGAAAAATTTAACAAATAACTTTGTAAATATTGAATATAGGAATTAATATATTTAGTTGATTAAATAACCATACTAAATTATTAACTAAAATATTCATAAAATTTATTGATTATTCAACATTAAATTATTAAATATAATTTATGTCTGATTGTCTTATTAATTTATGAAATAAATACTTAAGTTTTAAAAATAATTATTATTTCTTAGTTCTCATTCTAATCAAGTAGTTATTAGTAATAACTAATCAATAATTATTAATTGATTAATCAATAAATCAATAATAAATATAAATTATTGATTTGTTAAAAAAATTAAATGTATTTTTATTGAATTATTTATTATTTTATGAATATTTAATATTGGTTTAACATGCACATTATGTTTATCTTATTATAATGACCTCGCCTATATAATTTAATAATACATTAAAATAAGCATAATGTAGTTGTAAACAAACCATAATTTAAAATCAAGATGAAATTGTTTACTTTAAATGTTTATTATAACAAATAATATGTGTTTGAATATGTGATGAATATAATCTAAACACATTTAAATATGTCAAATAGGTTTTAAAACATGCTTCATATATACATTGATTACATGTTAAATATATTTTAATGGAAACAGCTTAATGTACATAAAACATGTAAGCACATTAGAAAAAATAACCAAGTTTCAACTAAATTTGCAACTAAATGAACATAAGGGCCTACTCTTGAATGAAAAACTCAAGAAGTTAGTCAATATGAAAGGATCTACAATTTAATAATTGCACCATAGTCGCAAAAATAGAAAAAAAATTGAAAAGATGGTTATTAGTTGTAAAAAATATAAAACATAGTTGTAAATAACAAATAGTTGCATGTAGTCGCAAGTTGGATGGTTACATAATACGAAAAACTTTGTAGTGGATGTGCTTCTATGGGTACTTGTCAAGATTTTCACCAATAAAACTTGTCCATAATTATATTTAAATTCAACTTTAATATTTAATCAAATCCAATAATGTAACAGTAGTAAAATGGAAAATGAGGAACCACAAAGCCCAAAAAAATAAACACCAAAATGTTTAAAAACTTTCAACAACAAGCATCATGTTTTATACAACAAGATGCACAAACAAGGTTTTCATGAAAATTCCTTTTAATTGTGATATGAAGCAATTTTTTTGTTGACAAAATTATGGCAAATTTTGATCTGAAAAATATGATTTTGACCTATTCAAAGGACTTTTCATGGAAAGAATGGTCCCAATTTGCCATATTTCAAATTTTTCCCCCTAAATTGCTAGATTTTTATATTAAATTCTAGTGAGTAGCCTAAAATATAAAAATATTTTGTTTTTTCTCCTTTCATGTTTAATTCTTAACCAAATTTAACTTAATCATCTTATGGATGATCACCATTTTACTTACATCACAAACTTTTAAGAAAACCTTGATATGAAGTAGTGGGTTAAGACTTAAAAATGACTTAGACCACAAAAGTAAAAAGACCAAATTATTTATAAATGACATTTTTGGAAAACCAAAATAGTTGTAAATGATACTTTTAATTGTTTAAGATCAGTTACAAAATGAGTTTTTTCTTATAGTAAGTTACATGGTGAGCCTTTGTAGAATAATGATAAAAAAAAATTGTCACATAAATAGATTCAATAACCTTAATTCAAAATCCATAACTATGCACATTCATTCAAAATGCACACCTTCATCACAAATGAACCTTAAGAATAGAACCTCCAAATCTTTTTTTCTCTTCAACTTTTACCCATTGTGTCTAGTCTTAGTAATCATCTTCCCTAGCAAGTAATCCCTCTAACAACCTTTGATGTTGCTCTTATAAAATCAGATTGACCATTTGCATTGGTGCCTCCACTTGAACCATTCCATCCAAACCTTGATCCATCATATATTCCATGAATAGCTCCATGTTTTGTAAGATCATTTTGTGATCGTCATCCACATCAATCCCAAATCCATTCGTTTTTTAATCAATATCTAAATCATCATATGAATCATTAAGTGGAAAATATTTTTAGTGAATTAGTTTTGTGAATGATAACCCTTGCATACCCATATTAATTTTTTTGACATGCACTTCATGTGGTGATGTCCATTCTACAAGTTTCAATTCTTTCATTTTTTTTGTTAAGGTTTCAAGTGGGGATGGGTGATATGCCCCTTATGTGGGATCCACACCAAGACCACTTGATGTAAGGGCACATCAAGGCGATTCACCCTAAGGCAATAAGGTGTTGCATTAAACAAATCTTGAACCCAATTGTTGGATTTAAATGAAATAAGTCAAGGTTACTATTGCAAGGTGATAATGTGCCACCACAAGGTGACAAGGTGTGCCTTGGGGGAAGCCTTTGTGCTACCAAATGATTTGTTGCCTTCATGGCACCAAGGGGCAAAAATGACTTCTAGGTGCCTCAATGATCATCAAGGCGATGTTTAGGGTAATTCACAAGAAAACTCAATTCTATTGCATCAATTTAATGTAGTTAGGTTGTTGAATTAAGTAATGGGGACCAAGGGTAGAATAGGCATTAAACTAGTTGGGAAATTTGTAGCAAATGTAAATATAATTGTCTAAGTTTAATTAAGTGTTTTCTTTCTATTTTGATTCAAAATCTTGGATAAATTGACATGGACATGTGTTGGCATGTGAAATTAGTTTAATTTAAGAGTGCATGGAGTTACAAAATGTGATAGTTGGTGTTAGACAATTGGTATTGGATGTCATAATTTAATTGTTTAACACATAATGTGATGACACATTTTGTAGTTTAGCAAGGTTAAAATGAAAAAACTTATTTTGATTTGGTGATTATGGATGTGTTAAACAAGTATAACGTACATGGATTACCTATGTTGTTCATCCCCAAATGGAATACAAAAGCTATTGAAAAGTGGCTAATTACAATCATGAATGAAATCAATACCTATGTAATTGATGATGTAGGGGTGCAAACATGTAAACATGACCCACACCCACATTCTTTTGTGATGTGGTTATTAAAAAAAATTAAAGGGCTTTATTCATTTGATCATATTTTTGTTACAATTTTTTCTTTACAAATTAATCAAATTTCAAATAAATTTAATAAATAAATTACAAGTAAAAATCAAAATAAATTCAAGATAAAATTTCAAATCATTGTAATAATTTATAAAAAATCTATGGTTATATTTTTGAAGAAATGACATTAAATGACCAAAATTGATGATGAATAATAATGCATTGAAGGCATCAAATATTAGTTTCAAAAACCTCAAAAAACTTGTGTCAATCGATTTTACAAATAAAAAGATTGTTAAAACTAATTACAATGTTAATAGCGTCCTTTTGAACATTCAAAAATTCTTTTAATCACTTCAAATTTTATAATTTTTTTTATCAATAGATATTAAATGATAATACATGAAAATATTTCCATTTCACAATAAATTTTCACATGAGTTGTTTCCATTTATACAGACTAATTACAATGACAATGGGTTAGCATAAATAATAAATAATTCTCCAAAAGTTCGACAAAACAAAAGAAATAAATTGAATTTATGCCAAAATGGTAAATGTACTACGGTATGCCTCCTCCAATTTAATTTGTTAGGCCCTATTCTCATAATAAGAGGAGGGGCTATCGCATCCGGGCAATATTTTGTGAGCATTGCACTAGGGTGAAACCACTCAGTCGGAAGTGGCATAGCAAAATGAAAGGTGATTGGTGGAGATAATCCAAGTGTTGCCTTCGTGACAAAGGCTTGCCCACCACCAAGGCATGAATAGGGTGTGTGCCCCCTCTATTGGAGGCCCACACAGAAATAAGGGACCCGTAAGGCACTCAAATTAGGTGTGCGGCCCCAATTTGAGGGTGTTACCCAAAAGAAGGGACCCCCGCAAGCGACTCCAATAGGGTGTGCCCGAATACGAGGGCTTTATGGAAATAAGGGACTCACAAGGCACTTGAATATGGTGTACCCCCAATTTGAGGGCTTTTACGGAAATAAGGGACCCATGCAACATGACATGAATAGGGTGTGCCCCCATTTGAGGGCTTTTACCTTATACTTTTGTGATGAGGCCCACTCTTAAAAAAAAATCTCTACGGTAATATTGGAACAATTTTGACATAAATTAAATTATTTTTGGTTTTGTCAAAATTTTGAAAAATAATAGACACACTAGCATGTCCTAATAAACTTAATTTTGACATAAATTAAATTATTTTTTGGTTTTGCCAAAAATTTGAAAAATAATAGACACACTAGCATGTCCTAATAAACTTAATAAGATTGTGTTTGTTGGCCTTGCCTACTAAGTCTATTAATTTATTTAATATAGTAAGCTTATGGGACTATTAATTAAAATATCATCTTTCATAAAATCCACATATAAAATTAATTAGACCTATTATTATGTATTTAGATTCATTATAGAGTATAGTAGCTTATGGGATTTTGGCCCATACTAGGTAATAATAAATAATAGGTCTAATTAATTTTATATGTGGATTTTATGAAAGATGATAATTTTGGCTTCAAGTGTTAAAACTTGAGATTAGTTATTATATATAGAGTTATAATAATATTATCTTGAAGGATTTTGGTTTCTTTCAAAGGGATTTTTCAAAAGATTATAATTTTTGGCATGGTTGAAATATTTGATGAGTTTTCAATAAATTCTTCTTCTTCTTTTTGCCTTAAGATACTTTTTAATATAAATGGCAAGGGCACAGTTAGTTGTGAGACACACCCCTTGTTTATTTTTTTTATAACCATTTTACTTGCTAAAAATTTTCAGAATTAAAAAAAAAACCAAGTGCGAAAGTTAAGACTTAAAATTTAAATTAATTATTCAGCAGCTCGTTGCCGATTCCCATCAGGGGAGTATGGTCATCAAAATAGTGCAAAACCCAGTGGACCACCAGTGAAGGTTTAGTGCAAAAACCCAGTGGACCAGTGAAGGTTTAGTGCAAAAACCAGTGGACCAATGAAGATTTAGTGTAAAAACCAGTGGACCAATGAAGATTTAGTGTAAAAACCAGTGCCTACACCAGTGGACCAATGAAGATTTAGTCTAAAAACCAGTGCCCAAACCAGTGGACCAATGAAGGTTTAGTACAAAGACCAGTGCAAAACCAGTGGACCAATGAAGGTTTAGTACAAAGACCAGTGCAAAACCAGTGGACCAATGAAGATTTAGTCTAAAAACCAGTGCCCAAACCAGTGGACCAATGAAGGTTTAGTACAAAGACCAGTGCAAAAACCAGTGGACCAATGAAGATTTAGTAGAAAAACCATTGCGAAACCAGTGGACCAATGAAGATTTAGTACAAAAACCAGTGCAAAAACCAGTGGACCAATGAAGATTTAGTACAAAAACCAGTGCAAAAACCAGTGGACCAATGAAGGTTTATTGCAAAACCCAGTGGACCAATGAAGGTTTACTGTAACAACCAGTGGACCAATGAGGGTTTAGTGTAAAAACCAGTGGACTAATGAAGGTTTTGTGATTTCAGAGGCAAAAAAGTCTTCCATGTCACTCATTTCCACTGCCAGTAGGATTTAGGGTCCTAGTACCTAGGATATGACACATTTACACCGAGGAGTTCGTGTTAGATTTTAATTGTGTTTACATTGAACTAAAAAGTCTTGGTTAGGGTTAGGGCTTTTGGGGTTTTTTTTTTTTTAATCTGCTTTCAGGGGAGGAGGAGGGAGGAGGGGTTGAGATCCTGCACGATCCAAACTGTAAGTACCCATATGTCCTTCGATGTGGATAAGATTATCGTTTTTTCTCCCAAGAACATTTTGACACATTCTAGTGTTTGTTGTGGGTTTGGGGGGGGATTGGGGATTGGGGATTGAGCAGAGGGTTTGTGAATCATGGCAGGCAAGTCGCACAAGAACAACAAAGGCAAGGCTAAGACTGGTGTGGTGGTGGGCAAGCCTTTGTCGTCCACGGATACAACAACAACTACAGTGGGTGTCCGGGAAGTTCCAGTTCTTGCTAGTGCTACAGGATTGCCTGAACTTGGGTTGAAAAGACCAGCAAAACCCGTGCCAACAGCAGCAGCAGCAGCAGCAGGAGCAGTCCCTGTTGTTGTTGAATCATCATCTTCACCTGGTGTGAAGGAGAGTATTGTTCCTGAGGAGGTTGCTTCTAGTAATGGGAAGCAGGAGGGAACAACAACCTTGGCAGACGCTGTCCCAGCTTCTACTGCACCTCAAGAAACTGAGGTTCCTGAAAAGGCCATGGCAGCCAGTAAGGATGAAGACAGCTCTGAGCACTCGGGAGGTGAAGGAGAAGGTGTTGTTTAAACCCCAATTTTTTTTATGTTTACTAGGGAGTGATGAGAGAGGTCAGTGTTTAGGGTATGGCAAGGGAATTTCTACCCTGTTGTGAATCTTTTGTGAACAATCCTGATATTACCTCATGATGGGTGGGTCTTTTTATTTATTTATTAGATAGTCTCAGCTTTGTCCACATTCTTCTTCTGTACACAAGTTCCTCACAGATTTGGCAAAATTCACAGCGGAGTTGCGCCTCTACCCTATTACTGTGAAAGGACCTGGTGGTGAGCAGCTTGAGCTACAGGTATGCTCATTCTTCCCATTTTGCAGTCTCAAAGGATTGAGATTAATTGAAGTCATCAACTGCTACTATGTGAATTATTTGCCTTATGATGACAAATTTCCGTAGTTAAACCTGTAAACCTCACAGCTTGTGGGGTTTATCCTTGCAGATCAACCCGGGAGACTCGGTCATGGATTTGCGACAGTTCTTGTTGGATGCACCAGAGACATGCTTTTACACATGTTATGACCTCATTTTGAAGGCTGCCGACGGTGTGCGCTACCATTTGGCAGAGTACCTGGAAATTGGGGAGGTTGCTGATGTGGCAGCTGGAGGCTGCTCATTGGAGATGGTCAATGGTGAACTAATAACGCCCCTTCTCTCTTGTAGTTTTTCACTGCAGTTTGCATCTGTAGAAGCATTTCAACTGTGTACCTATCACTTGATTATTTGCAAGTTGCACCATGTTCCTCTCACATCAGGTTGGCAAAGAGCCATTCTGTACAAATGCCTACCCAATCGGCTGGAGTGCTATACAGATTTTGTTGTCTCTGTTGAATAATACAGCCCTGAAATCAAGGTTTGGTGGTGCTGATTGTCGTGTACATGGCTTCGATTAACATTGTCTTGGTATTGTGCAGCCATGTATGATGATAGGTCTGTAAGGTCACATGTGAGGCGTGCTCGAGATCTCATCTCGACTGCCAGTATCCATTCGTCACTTTCAACTGCACTAGCTTCAGAATATGAAGCAAAACAGGCTGATGCCACAGGTGAACCTCCCTTGTTGATTCCCTTGCGATTCCTGCCAAATGGCTGAAGTGGTTGTGTTTGTAGCAGACCTCTCTGGTGTGACATCTGTTGACTGCTTGGTTGTCTGACAGCAGGTAATGGAGATGAAAATGAGGCATCCTCCTCCTCAAGTGACTCAAAACCCAAGGTTCCTAATGATAAGCAAACAGGTAGATCTCCTAACCCATCCTGCCTTTATTCTCTTCCCACTGACACCTCTCTGTATTCTGATTGTTGGTGACTTCTTTCAGGATTGAACTCTGACATAGGCTACTTATTTGCAATGCATTGAGAGAAATTGACTTTATTTGAGACCATGATGTGTGCTGTGTGTGAAACCATTAGTGTCACAGCAGTGTTTAAGTTGATATCTTTGGTATGTAGGAGCAATGAAGGGGGAGGCAGCTGAGCTTGATGGGGGCCTAGGGTTCATGGAAGACTCAGTGGGCTTACTTGGAGCCCTTGTTTCAGTTCCAATAGTGGAGGATAATCCTTGTGTGGATACAATAGCATTCTCTTCCTTCAATCCTGTGCCAGGATATCGAAGGTAACAACATCCATATCATATTAATCTCTGCTCAAGTTTCTCAATCCACTGTACCATTTTCTTGTGGTCTGTATTTTTTTTGTACTCTTGTGTTATTGCACCATGTAAGAACATGGCTTTGTTTGGTACATGTTCAGGCTGCTTGGTGACTTGATATACCTAGATGTGGTATCTGTGGAGGGTGAAAAGTACTGTATTACAGCACACACCCGTGGATTCTACATTAATAGAAGTACGGGAAATGTTTTGGATGCCCAACCTTCAAAGCCTGTAAAGGAGGCCACCACCCTTGTGGGTCTTCTACGTCAAGTCAGTGAGAAGTTTGCCACAGGTACATTGCTGGATTTCTTCCTTTGAAAGAAAAATGTCAAGTTTCAGGATTGCAGGTGTTAGCACTGGAGCAGTGTTTGGTGCTGTACTACTTTGTTATCAGCTGTTGAGGATTCTTGCTGTCAGGTGATAAAGGGGATGGGGGTGGGCACTAATTTATCTAGGATGCCATTTCTCTTTGGTTGCCAGTATTTCTCTATTTATGTTATCCTGAATCTTGGATGTTGATACAGGCTTTGCGGAGACTCTTGAAAGGAAGGCATCAGGGCACCCATTTGAGAATGTGCCTGTGCTTTTGCCCCCAAATTCATGGCTTGGTCCCTATCCCACACCCTGTGAGTCAGATAAAACATTTGTCAGACTGAAAGTTAACAACATGTCAGCTTTTGAGGCTTGTAGAACCATTTTTTTGATTTGTCACAGTTGGTGAATTATTAGCTCAGATTGACCATTGTGATGGTGGATCTGATGCTGATGCTTGTATGGGGTATGTTTGTGGCAGTACATAAGAGAGACATTGCACGAGCAGAGGATGCTTTGATGGTGCCTTATGGAACTGAGATTGTGGGCATGCAACGTGATTGGAACGAGGAGCTTCAGTCTTGTAGAGAATTCTCACGTGAATCTTTGCAAGACAGGTGATGTGTTTAACTCCATAATTGGCCATATTTGTCGTTTGCAGATCATTGTGTTTGTTAAGAAGCATTCAAAAGGGAAAATATTCGAAGTCTTCAGAGTGAGACCATTCTGCCTGTGCCCTCTTCAGCAGATACAAGAACTGAATGGCAAACATTTTAATAACAACATGATTGATGACTGTTTTTGAGGTGAATCTGGAAAGATAACAATCGATGTGTGTCTGGCAATGTGCAGGATTATGAGGGACAGGGCTCTGTATAAGGTGAACTGTGACTTTGTGGAAGCTGCAACCAAAGGAGCAAGGGCTGTAATTGGACGGTGTATCCCACCCATAAACCCAACCGACCCTGACCGCTTCCACATGTAAGAGAGCAGCTTTCATATCTGCTTGCTTTCCAATGTGTAAAGGGGAGATCAAGACACGGTCTGTTTGAGTTTGCATCCTGACATTAGGTGTGGACATGCCAGGTATGTGCACAACAACATCTTCTTCAGCTTTGCAGTGGATGGAGATTTTGCACTTATGCAGCAACTGAGGGAACAGGAGCTACGGCAACAGACTGAAAGGGATGATAAGGAAGCAGACACCAGAGAAAATGGAGATGTTGTCACAGCAGTGTCAGGTGAGGCTGCTGTTCCTCCTGAGCCTGAGACAATTGAGTTGCCATCAGGTGAGACAGGTCCGAAGGAGGATTCCTCAGTTGAAGCAGGAGCGCCTAGTGAAACACCTCCAGCCCCAGTTGTGGAGAGTGAGCAGGCTACATATGCTTCGGCAAACAATGACTTGAAGGGAACCAAAGCATACAACAATGCAGATGTGGCTGGTCTGTACACACTCGCTATGGCCATTGTTGATTTCAGAGGACACCGCGTTGTTGCACAGGTAGGCAGCATTCTGTAAGTGTCTTCTCAAGGATATGTTGTTCATGTCTGAGACCTTGTGAGTGACACTCACAAAGTTATGACCATACTCATTTCTTGTCATGCTTTGTTTTGGTTTGGTTGGAACTGATAGTTTTGCTTTGTCAAATTACATGTTTGTTGCAATTTTCTCTCTGCAATCATGTTGATATGTCTTGATGTCCCAACAGCAAGAGAATGTCATTTTTGTGAAGGTTTGGGTTGTCTCTGATAAGGCTTGGAATGGATGGACTTCTGTTTGAGTCACATGGCAGCACTATCAGTGCCCAAGAGAAGGAAAAGGAAGTCTTTTCAGAATGAGCTTCCTGGGTTTGTGCATGTGGGGTCTTCGAAGTTTTTGTAGATTGAGCTGTGTTCTGTAATGTGGATTGCAGAGCATCATACCAGGTATTTTGCAAGGAGATAAGACTGAATCATTACTGTATGGCTCTGTGGACAATGGGAAAAAGATTGCATGGAACGAGAAGTTTCATTCCAAGGTGGGTTGCTGCCCTCAGATTCCATTGTAGTCAACTTCAACTTGCATCTAATAAAGGTATTCTCTTGAGTTGCAACAAGCTAAGCAAGTTTCTCCTTTGCAGGCACTGGAAGCAGGGAAGCTGTTACACATAAAGGAACACACTGTGCTGGATGCAGCTGGCAAAGGCATCACTCTTTGTGCACCTGTTGAATGCAAAGGCATTGTCGGCAGTGATGACCGGTTTGTCTTCCATCTCTATGTTTTTGCTGATCAGAGACTATTCGTGGTGGGTAATCCTTGCTGGAGGCTTTTAGTTAGAGACACACAAAGCATCATTAGTTGGAAGTAACATATATATTACATAAGAAGAGTCCGAGGGAGAGCATGCGCATTTTACAGCAGTCGCAATAGCAAAGGTTCAGTTTGGCGCATGTTTTAGTCCTTCATGATATTCAAGTTTGTTTTCAGAATCATCTGGAAGGACTTAGTCATATAAAACTGGGCTCATGCCACCGGAATTTCTTATCGGTAAGGATTAGATGATGGTTCATATGTATCACTATTCTACTTTCAAACAGTCAAGGAGAAGTGAACTTTGTTGTGATGAGTATGGAAAACAATGCAGTGTTCCACTTGTCATTATTGATTGTCCATTTTGTCAATATGTCTAGGTGGAAGGAGACAACCTTCTCTCTGCAGGCTCTAAGCTTGAGAAGTTATGGTTGGTTTTTGCAGGCACTACATGCTAGACCTGATGAGAACAACTCCCAGGGACATCAACTACACTGGCCCTGGATCACGCCTTTGTGTCCTTAGACCAGAGCTTGTCGCAGTATTTTGCCAGGTGTGGTATTTACCTTCTGCCGACGTTGATAGGAAAACCTTCTAGTAGTATGAAATTGACGCATTTGCATGCAAGTTATGTGAGTAACTTCTCATACCACATTGCTAGGTCAAATGTATAATGTGATGATATTATGCAGGTTGAGGCACTTGAAAGAGTGAAGAAAAGGAAGGCAGAAGGAGATCAAACAGATGAAAAGACCTTGCTAGAGGAGGAACTTCCAAAGATTGTTTTGAACCCCAATGTGTTCACTGATTTCAAAGTGTCGGGTGACCCAGAGGTTGGTGTGATATTCTCTTGCCAAATCTTCACCAGGTGCTGAAATTGGGGGACAATGGTTCTGTGAGCTTTTGTGCAGCTTTTATTTTCCCTATAGATGACACATTCTTGCAAAATGGGTGACTTAAAAACATGAGTTACAATGTGGGATATTCAGCAATGGTTGATGGGGTTGTGTTATTGTTATAGTAGTACTCACCAACATAGAGCTCATTGCTTAGGACCCTGAGTTTTGAAGCAGACTGCTAAGGTCAAATGCTGTGGGTTGCGGATTATGTTTAATGTAGGATATAGCAGCAGATGAAGAGCTGGTCAGAAAAGCTGGACAATATCTTGTGGATACTGTTCTCCCAAAGTTGGTTGTGGATCTCAGTAGCCTGGAGGTGTCACCCATGGATGGTCCCACTCTCACTGATGCCCTCCATGCACATGGTATCAATGTTCGCTATCTTGGCAAGGTATGGAGCTCTCTCTTCTTGATCACAGCCTTTTTCCGTGCAAAAAGCTAGTTGTCCTTCCAGACATTAGTTTCAGATACTAGCTACACAGACATCCATAGACATATGTCGGATATCTGTATTCTCTCTTGGGTCTGTTTCTACTGCAGGGATATTGCTTCATGGGTTTGTGAGATATGCGGGATTCATTTTCCTCATGCATTCAGTGGTTGTTCAATTTCAACAGGTTGCGAAACAGACAGAGAATCTGCCTCATATTTGGGATTTGTGCATTGTGGAGATGGTGATTCGATCTGCCAAGCACATCCTGAAGGTACATTGCTTGCAGTTTTGGATTTTGTTCCATAAGCCTCATGGTTGTCCAAATTTGACATATTGGTGGGAGATCTCTCAGTGAATTCAAAACTATGTGCTGCAAATTGCAGGGTGTTCTACGGGAGACTCTTGATCAGGATGTGGGTGGGGCAATTGCCCATTTTTTCAACTGCCTGGTTGGGCCAGAGACAGCGCCCTCAAATTCTGAAGTCACTGTTGTATCAAATGGGAAGCCAGAGAAAAGTGAAGCCAATTCTGTGAGTGGAGTGTTCTTATCATATCTTGCATACTTGGACACTAAAGATACATTAGGAGTAATGTCAACCTGTCTTCTAGCTCCCTAAACATTGTTACAGTTGCACAAATGAACACAGTAACCTCTGAAAAGGGTGGAGTTGACACCTGGGTGCCAATGAACATGGCTAGAAGGCTAGGAGTCAAAGTCTCAGGGTTGTAGTTTGTGTGATAAATTCTGAGCATGACAGATGATAGTGCAAAATTTGGAATAGTACAATTCCAAATATTTCATATTATTTGGACATACATTCCTCTGGAAATGAATGTTGAATTGTGGAGATTGACCCGGTATCATTCATGATGAGAACAGGAAGAAGTAGCAACTGAGATTCAGCCTTCATATTTGTGCATCACACCAACCCTGGTCTGGACTGACATTCACGAGGGTGTCAAATTCAAGTATCAGGTATGAATGATTGTCAAGAGACTGCATGTTAAATATCTTGGAATTGTTTTTCTTACACTACTAGTATGTGAACAGTGCACTTCTCAAGCAACCTGATTGGGTTCGTATTGCAGTTTGACTTGCCAAAGGATATCAGATCAAGAGTGAAGAAGATTTCGACTTTCAGGAACTTGAGTCAGAAGGTGTGTCTATATGTTTTGATGTGAAAGAGATTCTTTTTGCTGTGCTTTGTTTCAGTATGGGCAATCATTTGTCATAATGTGGTGTTTAAATTCACCTGGATGTTTGATTTTGTAGATGGGAGTTGCACTTTCTGCGAGGACATACAGCTTTGATGCAGACGTGCCCTTTGAGACTTCTGATATTGTGGATCTGCAAGCAGTTGTGAAACACTTGTCTCCTGTCTGTGGTGATGCGCGTGATCTCTTGGAAAGTGGGAAGGTTCGGTTGGCACAGGTGAAGCTTCCACACTTCGGCTTGTTGTCTCCTCTTTGTCTGTGTGTGTGTGAGTGTGTGTGTAGTAATAGTTTTTGCTTGGTGTGTCTCCTTCTATGTTCTTGTTTCAGATCCCTTCCACTTCACTTTTTGTGTTTGTTTGATAACTCCATGTAAGGACCAATTACTGCTGAACAATTGAAGCATTTCTACACCTGATTTGTCTTCAGGATTCTTTGTTTTCATGCTGTTCACCTTCTTCTGTGTCAATTTCTCCCTTCGACAGAGGTAATGACTGAGTGGGTGGCCTGACAATCAACATTACTGTCTAGATGACAGCCAGGCTTGTAGGCATGTAAGGGATCAGATGCAAAGGAAAACAATTAATCTCCAATTGCCTTGAAACTTTGGCACCTTTGCCTCTCATCCTTGAAGAATTTTATGAACAGGAAATTTTTTTTTGGTACTGGGAAACTGTTTTTTATGTAGCGACAGGTAGATATTTTTGAGTCGGGGCTTTGAACACCAAAATAGAGAAATGCATTGTGGTGTGGGAGCAGGTTGGGCTACCCACGCGGGTGAAGCTCTTGGGAACCCCGCAGCTCCCGCAGTGGTTTCGCCTCCATCAAGTTATTCCCATTCCTTGTCTTCCTCCTTCAGCTTGTGTGGTGTCACAGTGCATGCATACTGTTGTGGTCATTGTATGCTCTGATGACTCATCTAGCCTTTTGTGTCATCTGGGTATGGCCTCTCACTTTCTACTGTTGTGGAGGCTAGCTGATCTCTCAGAGATGACACTCCAGAGGTCCCAAGTGACTATGGTACAGTGATTATATTACCTTATGGGGATGATTAACTTAGTCTTCCAAGGAGGCACTGAAGTTGGGGACTAACGGTGGTTGCAGCCCCACCTGTTGCCTTCTTGACTTTCTCACTTGTACTCTGTGTGTACTTTGTGCTGTTACTTTGTGGACTAAAGTTGGGGACTAACAGTGGCTGTGTACTTTGTGGTATTGCTTGATGGATTCAGGGCAAGTTGAATGAAGCATATGAACTGTTCACAGAGGCTTTTACCATTTTGCAGCAGGTTTGATACTTGTATCCTTTATGTTATGCTAGTTGTCTGTGATATGAAGATCAAGAGTTTTGGATCTTTTGTTGAATGGTTTGTGTTTTGCGATTTCACCAAATTTGGAGAACTAAAACTGTTAAATCTGCTGAAGAACTTTGACATGTCTCCTCAGAAGTCTATTGACAGATACACCTGAGACATATTATAGATAGCTTTGATTTTGTTTCAGTTCATCAGACCTCCAGAGCGTCAGAGGCCCCCAAGAACCTTTTTGAAGAGATGGTGAACTCATTTTTTATGATCAGGTTTTCTAAAAAGTTTGCTGCATTAGAAAGCATGAAGGACTGGCCTAGGCAGCAGGCTTCACCTGCTTGAGGTAGGAACTCACTTGCTCATTTGAAATGGCTTTTGCTCCAGGTCTGTGGGCCAATGCATCGGGAGGTAGCGAATTGCTGCCGGTACTCTCTCTTCCTGCCTCTCTTTTACATCATCTCCTTACATGGGCATGAACTTGTAAGTGTCTATTCTAAGGGCTTTCAAATGGTTGAGATTCTGGTGTGGGGAGAAGCTAGTGTATCTGGTGAATCAACTGAAGCAGCTTTTGTTTTTGCATGGTTTGGGATGGGAATGCAGCTATTTGGCTATGGTATTGTATCATGCTGGGGACATGGCAGGCGCTATCATGCAGCAGCATAAGGAACTTATTATCAATGAGCGTTGCTTAGGTCCTGATCACCCTGACACAGCACACAGGTCTCCTCTCCTTGTGAACCAAACCAGAGGACCTTAATCAATTGTGCATCCATCATGCTTTCCTTGATACTCAGTGGGTTAGGCTCTAAACCATAGCCTGCCTGGTATTTCTTGTTGCAACAGCAGTGTGCTTACACAGTTCCACTGACTGACTTGGGGAAATGGGAACAGCTATGGTAACATGGCACTATTCTACCATGGATTGAACCAAACTGAGCTTGCACTCCGGCACATGGCACGCACACTATTGCTGCTGAATGTATCATGCGGGTCAGATCACCCAGATGTGGCAGCAACCTTCATCAACATTGCGATGATGTACCAGGACATTGGGAAGATGAATGTTGCTCTCCGTTACCTGCAGGAGGCTCTTAAGCGGAATGAGCGATTGTTGGGTCACGAACACATCCAAACTGCTGTTTGCTATCATGCTCTTGCCATCGCCTTCAACTGCATGGGTGCCTATAAGCTATCATTACAGGTAAATTTGTCGGAATCTGAAAGCCTATAAACTGTCAGCGGCTTGCCCTTACATTATTTAAGCTGTTTATGGTTGTAGACTAATTGGAGTAGTGATGTTGATCTGCTTAATCATGCAAAGATATTGTGTTTGTGGGTTCTTTTGCTCTCTATGCCTTTGTTGTGTATGGTTGCTCGTACGGGGAAAGATAAGATGAAATGAAGGTTCCCATCTCAAGCTTCTTGTAGCTTGAATAAGGGTATTATTGACTTAATTGATTGCCTATACCTTTTGAGTGCTGTCTGACACCATAACTGAGTCTTGGTGCTGCATCTGTAGAAGGCATCATAAAAGTTAGGATGCAGAATTTGTTTAATTCTCTGCACTCAGTTTTGAGCAGGTTGTCATATGCTTGTCTTACACCCATGGTCAGGAGCTGTTGAAGTCAAGTGATGGCAGCTAGTCACAGTCACAAAGATTATGACTGCACTCATTCTTGTTGTCTTTTTAGGTTGGGCTGGAACTGACACATGATGTTTTTGTGGAGCTTGTCTCTGCAATCACATTCATTTACTTGTTATGCTGGAACTGCTGCATTGGGTCTTCAAATGAACATGAATGGATGATACACAAGCATCTTAGCTTTCTACTTTTGTACATCTGCATAAAAAGAAAAGCAGAGTTTGGATAGTTGCACCAAGTGAATTTTTGGGGGATGGGAACAGCATGAACGTAGCACATACAACATACTGGTGAAGCAACTTGGTGAAGAGGACTCAAGAACTCGGGAATCTGCTAACTGGATCAAGACTTTCCAGATACGTGAAAATCAGGTCAGCACCCAGCTCTTTGAGGTCCTCTGGAGTTTTATTCTTGCATGAGATCAGTCACCTTGTAAACCAACCTGTGCTGTAAAACTACAAACAGGAACACTGTTTGAAATGGCTTTGTTGAGGTCACCCTTATTATTCAGTTGTCAACATGTGTACTCATTTCTGTTTCCTTACCACAGGCACATGCCCAGAAGCAAAGGGGTCAACAGTCCATGAGTATTGCAGCAGTGCAGAAGGCTGCAGAAGCTCTCAAGGTTTGTAATCAGCCATTTTGCATTCTGTTTTTTGCTGACTTGCACTCAGCTTTTGTGTTGTTGCTGAGGATTGGCATGTTATGCTGCTTGCAGTAGACAACTGCAAGGTGTTAGTAGTCACAAAATGTACATATTGTCTTGCTGATTGATGACGTTTGATTGCCAACTGCAAGATAATTTCACGACAGTTTATTCAGTGTGTCAGAGCAGAAATATATACACAGCTCTTCTGTTCTTTCATGTGATAATAGAAACTTTGATTAGTCAAGGTCTTTTGTCTGGTTGGGGCTGCCTTTAATCATGAGTGCATAGATTTCTTAATACTTGCGGGAGTTGTTTCCTGTGATAATGGCAGGCCCGACCAGATCTGGTGCAAGCCTTCCAGGCAGCAGCAGCCAGTGCAAGTGCAAGCCGAGGTCCTTTGGGCAAAGGTGCAGGAGCTAGTTATAATGCAGCTGATATTCTCCCAAGGTCAAGGGGCACAGATGAGCGGGCTGCAAGAGCGGCTAATGAAGTTCGAAAGAAAGCAGCAGCAAGGGGTTTGAATGTGCGGCCTCAGGCAGGGGTACCTGGTCAAAGCATCCCTCCCCTTGGTGACTTGCTATCCCTCATCAATGGTGGAGTTGCTGGAAAAGCTCCAGTGGCAAGCAGTTCTTCTGCATCAAGTACAGCCAGAGGTGCTGGAAAGACAATACCACAACCGAGGCCAGAAAGCAGTGGGAAAAAAGGTGGGATTTCAACAAACTCCAATTCTGTTGTGCGGCCAACACCAGTTGCACAGGCAGTAATTGGGTCTGTGGATGGGACTGCCGCTGTGGTGGGTCCCTCACCATCAGGTCCTTCACCATTAGGGTTGGGGGGTGGCTTAGGTGGCCTAGATTCTAAAAAAAAGAAACCCCGATCCAAGAATCCAGCATGAGAGAGAATTCATTTTGAGATTTTTCTCTTGAGATTGTAATGGGTCAAAAATATTTCCTTGCTTTTCCATTTAATGCAGTTTATATAGAACACACTAGAAAAGAGGCCAGAAATTCAAATTGGGCCATGCAACAACAGGTGGGATTTAAGTTGTGCCAAAGTGTTGTCGAATGACACAATTGGCTCATAGGGTCTTCACAAAAGGGGGGGTGTGTGTGGTTCTGCATATTGTAGGGTCCCCTTTCACCACCCCACAATTTTGCAGGTTTCAGTTGTAGATGTCCCAGTGTAATCATCTGGTCTGGTGAGTTCTGAAAGAGGACTTATCATTGAGAAAAAAGAAGCATCTTCTGGCAAAATTGTATCCAGTGCTGCTGTGACCTTTGTGTCTTTCTTTCCTTATGTTGGAGTTTTCTGAGGGGCTATTATCATCAGGTTGGAACTTGGGCAGTATGCATCCTACTAGGTTAATTTGCCCACGTGCCATCAGAATCTGGTTTGCTGTGAACATGTTTTGTCGCTCAACAGACATGATATGCAATTGATACGACAGACATTGAAATATTTGTTATCATTCAATGGACATGATATGCAATGGATATGAGAGATGCCCAAAGAAATGAAATGGTTACAAAGGTTGAAAATGTTGGAACGGCATCAGATGGACCAATGATTGGAACGGCTCTGTTGATTTCAATTAACAAATTGTGCGACCAAATGAATACTAGTTGAAAATGAAAGAGGAAGACTGGTTATGACTTATGACCAGTTTGATATCAAAGGAAATTATCTAATGAAACATGACAATTCTAGGGTTTGGATGTTTGTGGTAGGGAAGATTGTGTGTGTAATTCAATCACGAGTTTGATGGATGTTTTGATGGATGTTTACCATAGTTTTGCGAGTGAAGGAGATTCAGACAAGAAGGTTGAAGTTTGAAATATTAGTTTGAAGAAGGTTCACAAAGAATTGATGATGTGCTACTCTGAGAAATGCAAAGCACTCTGAGAAAAAATGTGTAGTGTATGGGAGGGCACCTTATTATTATGTCCATGAATTTTCCTTCTTTTAAAAAGAAAAATTCTTTCTGTTTTCTTTTTATTCTTTGTTATTTCTTTTCATCTCTGTTATTTCTTCCAAGGAGGATTTGTTTTCTCCTTCCTTCTTTTTATTTTCTTTGGGTTTTTTTTTTGTGCAATTTTTCTTTCTTTTTTCCTTTTCAGTTTTTTCTTTCTTTTTCTTATGGCTATTTTTTTTTCCTTCTTTTTCTTTCTCCTTGGAGAATGTGGTCATCCCAGTGATTTTTTTTTTGGCGAAAATTGCCATTTTTCTCAAAAGGAGAAAGAAGTCCCTAAGGAACATGGTCAAGGGAAGTTTTAGGAAAATTTCCAAAAAAATTATCATGAGAAAAACAGTTTTGAAATCATCAAGATTTTGGGAGGATTTGGGCAGATTTCTAGCTTTTTTTCTTTTGAAATTGCCATATTTAAGCTAATAGGTTCTTGAGGTTCAACAACATGTAATTGGATTCCTAGATTCTCTACTTCTCAATTTATTTTGTAGCCAGATTTGGCTAAATCCCCTTGTGGCTGATTGCCACTTTTGGAGCAACATGGAAATTTATTATAAAAAAAAAGCTCTGATTCATCCTCATTAACCACATCCTTCTTTCCTTTTTTTCTTTTCCCTATTTTTTTTCTCTTATCTTTTTATTGCTATTTTTTTTTCTTTTTGAACTAGGATGTGATAACATGGAAATGAAATAAAAAATAATTAAAAAATTAACTGTAAAGGATTAAGAATTTAATTGGGAATCAAGTTGAAGTTTAAGAAGTTTTTTAAAAATTTAATTAAAGTGTGTTAATTTAAAAATTTAAAAATTTTAAGGTTATTTTTACCCTGAATAAGCAGGGTAAAAACACGGGTGGGAAGAAGAAGGAAAAATTAACGGGTGGGCAGGCGGGGAGAACTTCGGGCAGGGCGGAGAGGCGTCGGAGGAGTGGCGGAGATCGTTCGCTCGCCACCGAAGGCGAAGTAGGATTTTCGCTTTTCAAGTTTCGCCAGTGCAGCGATTTCGCGTACGCCAGCGATTCGCGATGTGGTCTCCAGCGAAAACGAAGGCATACGCCTTGACGTGCGTTATACAAGAGAAAGGCAAAGCTTGGAGATTTTGTCGCCATAGTCGAGGATTTGCAGCTGGGAGGCGATGGGGAATTCTTCCTCATTATTGACCCAATACGATTTGGAAGATCTGCAGAACCATACCAATCATCTCTGTGAGTACTTGCAACTTCTTCTGTTTGGTCGGTTGTTTTGTTTTCCCTTGAAAGATGGGGAGAAAAGTAGCCTTGAGTGCCAGTTCTTTCTCTTTTTGCAAGTCTTCGTTTGAGGGGAAGATCAACACCTCAATCCTGTTTGCTTCCGAGTGTAGCCGTTCTAAGCATCGAAGGCTGCTGACCTCGTGTGCATTTACTTCTGAAGTTCTTTGAGTTGTGGTTTTGAATTGGAACTTTTGCTTGAGAAATGATTTGCGTGAACCATGTAGAGGGGTTTGGAGGTCTCTGGGATTTCTTTCATTGCTTAGTGAAGATTTCTATCTGTTAACCTTGTTGGAACTCTGCTTGAGGATAGGGATGTCCTACTTTTTGTAGTGGGTCTTTTGTTGGAGTTTTGTTCGAAGCAAATTTTGCGAAATTTGGGTTCATTGCTCTCCATGGAGAATTCATTAGGGTTTAGTGATCTTCAATTCAATTCTCCATAACATATTTAGAGGTCCTGTTTTTTGTTGCAGTTTCACAGAGGGAGATAGTGTCACTATATGAACGCTTCTGTGCCTTGGATCGCACTGGAAAAGGCTTCATTTCTGCTGATGAGTTCATGGGTGTACCTGAATTTGCAGTAAACCCTCTCTGTCAGGTATGTATGCCAACTGAGTGACTCTTGCCTACTGCCCTAGCCTGAAACCCTAACACCTAATCTGCTTCAACAGGAGCTGTCAAAGTAATCCACAATCTAACACATTGTCATCATGGATAATTTGTTTTGTGTGTATTACTTTTTATAGTTTCTTTCTGATTCTTTAGGTTTCAGGATGGAAACTTACCAGCTGGTATTGGCTGTTACTGTTGCATGAGTTTTCCAGAGGCTTCTCAAGATGTTGGAAGGATTGAACTTCAAAGAGTTCATTGCTCTTCTTTCTGCATTCAGTGCACGTGCCACTCAGCAGGATAAAATCAATTGTGAGTTCTCAGTTTCTGGGTGAATGGGCAGGTAGATGTTGCAGACTAGAGGTGTGAAGGAAACAATTTCCTTGTAGGCTGAGTAGCTCTAGAGTTTGAACATCAGGCAGCTCAGAAAACTGTTTGGTCTGGATTGCATAAAATTCTATTTATGCATGTTCAGTACTATTTTCCACCAGATCTTGGTGTAGATCAGCAACTCTAATACCATCTGGTGCAGAGATCTGTATTAACCATTATCATCACTGTCTGTGTTTATGGACTTGTATAATGGATAGTCATCTTCAGGGTGTATGATACGGATGCAAATGGCAAGGTGACAGCCAGTGACATTTTACAAGTGTTACGGGATCTCTCAGGCTCTTTTCTGTCTGACAAGCAGCGTGAGGTTTGGTTCTGAATTCTTTGCCCTGATAAGCTGGTTGTAGCCTTTGATCATTAAGGTAAGAATATCTGGGTTGTTTTTCCCTACTACCAGAACTGTGAGCTCCAGAGACTATTGGATGTGGACAGTTGTTGATGAAAGGGACAACTTGACGGCCTTGGGAACTGTGAGCTCTGCACACAACTTTGCACCTGTATCAACACAGAGAAAGAAAGTGACCATTCTTGTATGCAGTTCACATAGAATCTACATGTCATTGGAGACCTCTTGATGTCTTATAATGAAAAGGATTTCTTTTGGGAGGGAGAAAATTTCACAGTTCAAGTTGGGAGTCAAGCAGATATACAATTTCCCAAAGAATGATTGGTTACTAGAAGTGAAATCATGGCAGGAAGTATCTCTTCAAACATTGTTGCACCACTTTTAAGAAAATGGCTTCAAGCCCTCACTGCACCTTGAATCATCAAATTGACCAGCAAAATGAATTGATTGTGCACAGTTATGGACTCATGTTTCTGCTGTTATTTTTGCAGCTAGTTTTGAACCAGGCCCTGGAACAAGCAGGGTATACAAAGGACTCTGCACTGACAACAGAAGATTTCTCAAAGGTATGCTTTGTAGCCATTTAAAAACTGCTTCCTCAGTACAACCTTTTTCCATTCAGTGTGCCAACATCAATCCACAGTTACCATTGTGCAGTTGGTTTAGCTCCAAGTGAAGGCCATGTTGATGCCCAATTGGCAATTTGGGGAAGTAACATTTCTGTGAGGATTTGTCCATACCCCTAGACAGTTAACAGGCCAGTTAACAGAAATGCTGTCTAAACCTTAGGAACCTTAGTTGAAGCACTGCCACCAAAGGTTTTGGAACTAAAAATATCACAATTGGAACAGGTCTGATGTGGTCAATTCTATTTTTCTTTTCAGGTGTTGGGGAACTTGAAGATGGAGGTTGAGGTACCAGTGGACTAGCAGAAAAGCATGTGTGTATGTGAATCTACTTACGCAGTGTTGCTTTCAAACACAATAGTGTTCTTGAATTTAGGTCTGGTACAGGTTCTGTTTCTGGGGTCATTTGATTCTAGTATTGCTATGATAATGTGCACATGCAATGCTGGCTTTCAGAACTGCAAAATTTCCACAAAAAATTCAGACACCAAAGGGTGTTTGCCATTTGAAGCTTCCATTCAGAGGGTGTCCCCATATAGCTGGTGGTAATGTGGGGATGTCATGATCACTTCAAAATTTAACCTACCCAGCAAGATACTGGTGAACTGAACCATAGGCAGCACAAACAAGAGACTGATGCTTGTGCAAACTGTCCACCCGAGAATGTATTGTTCTACTCAAGATCAATTGTAGGTTGGTGATCCCATGTACCTCCCATTTTAAACCTCTGTGCACCTTCTATCCAATTCTGTTGCCTTAAAGAAAATTAAGGGAGAATTCATGCTGACAAGACCATTTCTTGAGTAGCATATGCCAGCAGCAATTATCACTTTGGTTGTTGGTCTTCTCATGAAAGGGATCCACTTCATTAGCAGTCCATCTACTTTTTCTGTTACACAAAATCTGATTTGGGTTATTTTGATGACTGACCTTAGAGACCTGTGTACTTTGGAACTCCTTAAATTCACTTATTTCATGCAACAAGAAGAACCTCCTAAGGTGATAACATCTGTGATATACTTTGCTTGCAGTGCCATGGACTAGAGATCGGTTAGAAATGGTTATAAAAGTGATCGAAGAGCAGCCTTACATGAAGGTCCACTGTGGATCAAAGAAATTCCAGCCTGTAGACTAAAATTCTCTGTCCCCTCCCAAATTGCTGCCCCCATGCTCCTCACAGCTGGGCAAGCTCACATGTTTTCATTATTCATTTTTTAAGAGAGTATAGTAGGTGTCAATTGTCTGCCCACTATGAAAAGAAACCCCTGGGAGCCTGTCTTGAAATTGATAATGGGACTGGACTCCAAGCTGCATGTACAGCCCATGTAAAATCATCCATCAACCAAAATCAGGTTGTTTGGACCTTCCCCATATTCAAAATACCTCTAGATTCGAAGTCCCTGGATAAAAACTGTGATTGTATACACATGTAAAAATATATGTGATCTATGATAAATAAACATTGGAAGATGGTTGAAAGATCAAAATTGGATATTCCTGGCAAGATTGACTAATACAACAGTGAGAAAGACTTTGGGAAAGAAGATACACATAGCTGAGTTTTGGACTAAACAGAAAATCACAACAGTACAATTTGCTTTACAGAAAGTCCCTAATCCTAATGCATTAGGAGATATTACTATGTACCATCAACATGCAATGCAGGGTTTGTGCCAATCACATGATTTAATCTCCTTCCACCAGGGCCTCTAAGTTCTATTATCTTGTGACTATGGAATATATGAGTCATGGCATGATTCACCCACAAAGGCACTTCATATGATTGTTGGAAGGATTGAGGTTCTTCTCTGTTGGCATGTGAGCGCCTTAAACCAGCGACAGAAGTAATGTCCCTTTTTGTCTTGAAACTGTACTTGGACCTTTTGCTTGTATCAAGGTTATGCCATTCACCAACAATGGATGGCCAGAACGTTCTGCCTATCCCCATACTTATAAGTTCCCTTGGACCATGATTACCGTCAGCAATGTGGTCCAAAACTTCTGGAGGGTAAACAAAGTTGTAAACCAAACTTCCTGCAAGTTCTTGTGGATTCACATGGAAACAACCTAGCTGCATGGTTGAAATCTCATGAGCAAATGAATCACTCCTCTCAGTAGTTCCACCATAGCTTGCTTCAGCTTGAACCCCAAGTCGACTCAACAATTGCCCTGGTCCACCAAGTTGACCTGAGCATCCCCTTGCAGAGGACCTTGAATTGGTGTGTGTGATAGTCCTTTTCACAACTTCAACATTTTCAACTCTTGCAGATGAAAGAGTTGCAGCCCTTTCCCTTTTGCAATTTAAGGAGATTGTGATGTTGTCCTGGAAGTATCCAGGATCCTTGGGTGTTATCTTAGGTCCACCTTGGCCAAGATTGTATTGTGTATTTAGTGTGGTAGTTATCTTCCTGTGGTTTCCCTTTACTTCAAAATTAAATTGAAGGATGGGTGCAATAGTTGCACTGTTTATGGGGTCATCTGGATGAACTTGTGCAATAGATCCTTGACGAACACAACCCCATTCTGGATAAATAACCACAACAAGAACCTTTGTTTCTTCTATATCCAATGGCAATATAGGCAAGGGCTCAGGTGGATCTTTGGGGGGATCTTGGCAAGGATCTTGAGGTGGACCTTGAGGTGGACCTTGAGGTGGATCTTGTGGGGGACCATTTTTTCCACCTGATTGCTCCTGTGAACTTCTGGATTCTGCAGCTCCTTTTGAGCTTCCAGCTTCACCGTTTGAAACTGGCCTGCTTTTGGTGACATTCTCTCCTTGAAGTCCCATATATTTGGCTAGATCTAATACAAGGGGAAAGAATTCATGATCATTCACTTGTTCATTATGGTCTTGGACATATACACCAGTTACATCACGCATTGTCAACCCAACCCCAAATCTTTCAGTTAGATCTCCCACTACTAACTGAGAGGGCCTTAAATCTCGTGTATCTGGCTCTGGGAGAATGATATTTGTCAGCTCAAAACCTTCATGAGCCTTTTTCACATCCAAGTTCACCCAGAAGTCTCTCCATGCACCTTCACCAATCTGTCTCACCTTCACATCCATTTCTTTGGTGACCACCACCTTGCCCCAGTCAATCCCTATGCCTACAACCTCAGCCATGTTTTCTGCGTCTCGAAAAAGTAACTCCACAAAATTCCCTTCATTATCCTTTCTTCCAGCAACTGTGATTGAATCTCTCACACTTGGAAGATTTGGAGCACCTTCAATACTCATAATAGTGTCACACAGCTTTGGATGTGGATTTAGATTTTCAATTTCACGTGCGGTAGAAATTTCAACCTTCGATTTCCAACTTCTGCACCCAATCCCAAAACAGATGTTATTCTAGTAAGCTATATTTGCAGCACAGTTGTGACTTTCGTTTCTGTTCATTATAGTGATGCATAACATCCTTTAGCACATGACTTTCAAGGTGATATCTTGCATTTCAAATTCCAATCTCTTAACCTATCTACTTTACAACTACAAAAGAACAGGGCCAAGTGGGGATGGTCGGCAAAGCACTCAAAACAGAAACTAGGGAAGACCTTCCAAGTCTTTCCATTACATGTTAGGCCCAATTGAACCAATACTTCAAAATTCAGATCAGGTGAGAGCAATTTGAATATGGACATAGGCTTTCTGATAAACTTGATATAAATTCTTGAACAAAAGATTCTTGCTTGTTGTGTGGACTGAAAGAACAGTTTTGCAATAGTTTCATTAGTGTCATTGGAATGGCCTCTTCCAAATAAATCCCAACATGTACACCTACAGTTTGTACCCAAACCACTTTGTACAGGGGAAGGTCATGAGTTAGGACCTGGAACCTTTGCTTGTGAAAGGTACACTGAAACTTTGCACAAAAGAACGTCCATCAAAATGACAAGGTTCAAAAGGGGGCACCTCAAGTTGCTAAACGTAGAATTCCATTAGTAGGCAATCCACTATCTTCACATCCATCGGTACACAGGAAAGGCATCAAAAAGTGGAAAGTACCTTCATTGTCCTACAACACACATGGATGTGACATATCTACCAATTACCACAAGCTTGGCCAAGCCTTTCCTGTAATTGGCCTGGACCAATCAAACCTCTAGTCATTTCTTGTTCCAGATGATATATATTTACAATTTGCAACACTGACCTGGAACCATGGAATTCTTCATTGCCAGTTTCGGGTTGTTGCCAGTTTTCCCCTCCACTATCCAATTCATCAACAGATGACCTCTCCACCGCAATCTCTTTTAAAGCATCTTCAAGTGGGCCACTCGTATCTGATTTTAAAGCACTCTGATGAATATTAGTTGCAACAGCATCTTTCTTCCCCATACAACCTTCTTCCAATTCCAATGCAACAAGAATCTCATTGACTAGAACATGCATTGTTGGTCGGATGTGCCTTCGTGGATCTATACTCAAACTTGCTATTTTCAAAACTTTTGCCACACTTTCTTTATGGTAGTTGGAACCAAGGGTGGAGTTGATGATCCCTTCCAGATTGCAAACATCCTCCAAAAAAGGATTCACCTACCCAGGAAGTCCAACATGCAACTCATTCAATTATTTGTATAAGTAAAATACATGGGCCTGCACATTGTTCTTAGCCTTGAAACATAACATCAAACATCACTACAAACGTGACAAAGTATACATTCATAGTTGTCAGACATTTCACATTGCATGTGCACTAGTTGCCTTCATATGCCTATCTAATGATCATGTCCACCATACAAGAATTTGAAATCTGGTTACGAAGACCATTTCACAATATATTCTGCACAACATGTGGGCCTTGTGTTCACCATTTTCTGTTCATCTAAACTCCTTTCTTCTTCCTTTTTCATCTAGATGTGCTGCAAAATACTTTACTGACAATAACCAGATTTGTCGTTTTATATAAGACTTTTTCTTCAAATTCTTGACTTTCATCATGTGGGGAATATGTTTTTTATTTCAGTGAATTCATCTATTCATCTAGATGATTTGGAAGCAAGCCATCATAGTAACACTTATGAACTTATGATTTCCTCATTTCTGATCCCTTATTTCATCATACAAAATGTAGAGTGGATCTAGTGGACCTATGATTCCCTTCCAGTATTATCCATGGTCAACAATTGAACTTGTAAATGCAAGAAGGTTTAAGGACTCATACCCTATCAACATTTCTGGGTTTGTCTAGTGGGCACCCACAAATTAGGTCTAATAGCAGAACTCCAAAGCAATAAACATGATCTTCCATTGTATTCTGGATGCAGATCAACTCACTTGATGAGTCATACCTGGAACATCAACCAACTTGGTAAAAAGTAAAGGACTTTAAACAAAACATCAGGCCATAATCTTCATCATGTTCATCATGAATAGCAGCGACTAACTGCCCTGACTCTTGTCCTGACTTTCTAGACAAACCATTTACAAACATTCTTGTCCTGAGTTTCTGTTGCATTTCCAGAACCAGCAGGAAGACTCAATTACAATGTTAGCTAACATTCAAGAGACATGGCTAATAAAATAACTCAATAGTATTCAAGCTGCAACAAGCTTGTGAAGTTAAGCCTCATTTTATTTGGCTTGTCTGTGTACAAAACAAGCATCTAAGCCTAACTCATAGAGAGTCCTGCACACCTCACACACCCTGAACAAATCCTCCAAATATGCCACTTTTGACTACTTGAATGCTGCACATCTACTAAAGCCACTGGAAAACAAATCTGTGAGATTGAAGATAATACTCCACAACAATGTGTTGAAGGTAACATGACAATGAATGTCACTCACAAAGTCATGTTACCTTCACCTTGATCACAAATAACAGTGATGAGCTACATGACTCCCCACTGAGTTCATCAGCTCTCCACACAAAAGATTATATGGACATCTTGACAATTCAGGTCCATATTACAGTGTTATGGAATTCCACCTCCCATGTGGCCCCTTGATTTATACCTGCTGACAGGAGAATAAATCCTAGCAACAACCTCACACCAGACCAACTCCTGTTTCCATAGAATGGAAGTTTTCAATTCCAATCCACAAGTTGGACTCATGGAACTTTGTGTTGGCATGAAGTCATACAGGAAGAGCCACTTAAATTTTGGGGATGTAGATTATAATTTTAGTTGACTCACAAGTCAGGACTGCAATCTGATTGTTAATTTGACTAAAAGCTTGAGAGACATAGGCCAAACAAGAAATAACTGTGTGTAGGTTCTATTGAATGAGTATTTTCTTGAGTATGGAAAATATCTGCTTTCATTTGTTATTGCAATATACCTTGTTTCTGAGTCCAGGAAAGTAGAGAACTGACATGGAGAAATGTGGGGAATTAGAATACTTACATCCTTGTTTGACCAAGGTGAAGATGGATCTTGGGTACCCAGTTTTTCTCTGTAAGAAAAACTCTGTATCTTCGAATATTTTCATGGAAAATGTCAAAAGAATTGGCATCATGCAAACTTTGCAGTCCTGTCCAGACAATGTGTTCAAATTTCAGTTAGAGGCATTGAAACAGTGCATCAAATAAACCAATTACTTCTTCAATGACCCCATAATGACCCATTTCTTGAGGTTTTGAACCATCCATGCTTGAGCAACCAACATCTGTTGGAAATCTCCTAATTTCAAGTATGTGTTTGGCTCAATTGCACAAACTGCAAATGGCACCTAAAGACCTAAATAGTTATTATATGATGAAGTCATCCAACAAATACACACAAAGCTCCAATGCATCAAAGTCCATCTAATGCTTCAGAATGTCAAAGAAAAGGTTCTGGCTCAGGGATGTTTCCCTTCAACAATAAGCAGACATTACAGCTGGATGAGGTTTTCTCTACAATATCAGGTGTGGCCAATATCTTGTACTAGTCAAAGATAGTTTTCTACTATTCTTGCAGGCCCTGCCTGGGTAATCATCTAGAACCGGATGTCCAATTTAAAGCTCACATGAAGCAAGCAGTTCTAGAAGCATCTCTAAGCAAGCTAGAGGAACAAACGTGGACTATTGTGGAAAATAATCAGACCATCCTACTAAAAAATTCAGGCAACAGAGCAAACATAAGCATGTATTATGTGACTTCCTTTTGAAAAGCTCAATACTTACCTTGTGCTACATTTAGTGCAATTTTGAGCCGTGTTCCCCAGTCCAATGCATGAGTTTCCAAGTTCAACATGCCTTTCTCTGTACAAATCAACAACTAATCTACAAGGTCAGTATGCACTGTTATCTACAAAGTCACATGCACTATATTTAAACCTAAGTTGCAAAAGTCTATCCAGATCCAGCACCCTATCAGGAACAATGTAGTATTTCTGAATATGCATTTTTTACCCTTCAAACTGTAAACCGAATGCCCGCTACAAAAGAAATCTTCTTTATCTCCAGCCTCATCAATTTGAGCCGACCATCTGTGTAAGTCTTTTTCAAATTTGAGTTTACACCATTTGTGTCCTTCAACTTTGGCTTTTGTGAAAGGAACCTTGAAGAACCAAGTTGCTATCTGAGGTGTGTACGAGCAGCTGAATATACCTACTCTAGCACTGACATGAAACATTCCCAGGTAAACACTTTATCTCTTAGACATGTGTTCTCTTGCATAAGGTTGTCAAGATATCACCTATTTCTGCAATGCACAATCTTCAATGTAGCAACTCACCATGCAGATGTTCTTGTAGACTTCCACCAGGCAGGTACTCATAGATTGAAATTTGTTCACCTCCTTCATCACAATAACCAATCAACTGGACCAAATAATTGTGATGTTCTCTCCAGTGATCACAAACCTGAAACCACATTTCTCACTCACATTACAACCCCTGTAACTTCAAAACCTTCTTGCTGTCATCCTTATCAAATTCATAGTGTGAAATAAATCTCAAATATACCTCAAAGATAGCATGGTTTCCTGAATGTAGCCCTCAGTGCAGTCCATTAATACATGATCATTAGAATGCAGTTTGATATCTTAAGTAGCTAGTATTTAAAGGCAATACCTCACATCAATACATAGTTTGATGAGAAAAGTATTTGATGTGTGGCAGTCTTCTGGTGAGTTGAAGTCTTTACTTAAGTTTAATGATAATACCCCAGAACATATGGAAAGACCAGGCATACCCAATCAGGCATAGAGCTCCTTACCCTTCTGAAAATTTGAAACTCTGTTGCTGCTTGATGTGATCCTTGTGCCCAAACTTTCACTGCCACTTCTTGTCCAGTTTGCAGCTTTCCCCAGTACACCCTTCCAGAGAGGCTTTCTCCAATTTGCTTTGCATATTTGTGAGTTGCCACCAGTACCTCTGCTAATGTGTATTGTCCTGGCTTACTGCATTTCAAGCATAAACCATTGTTTCTAAGCATGGTTTCTGATGTGCTTCTCTGATTATGAGCAGGCCATGATCACAACATACTGCACCAAAAGTTATCTCCATGGAACTGGCATATGGCATGATAGATTTATTAGGTGCAGAACAATAATAGGCTTTAGGGTCATAAGTGGGAGAGCCTTCTGTGGCCGTGAAGTAGTGATGATCAAGGTTAGCTGGATGAAACTTCTAACCCCACGAACAGCAGAGAAGAAGCAGACACAAGGAGATATATGTTTGCGGAATTAAAAACTCAAAACCAGGGCAGGGCTTCTGTGCAGCCCTTGACATGATGATGCGGATGATGTCTATTTGGTTAAGTAGAGTTTTACATGGAGAGGAAGGAACCGGAAAAAATAGACACGGGCAGGAGATTGGTACACGGACCCGAAAGTCTCTCCGCCGATTGATTTCATTTTCTTTATAGGCCTACACCATACCCCGGAGGAGCCTGTTGGTGATCCCGGTGAGAAGGCAGCTCCTGAGCTCTGCTCATGAATTCGACCCGATGACCCCGCCCCCTCTGTAAATTTCGTTAGCACCCGGTGTGGGCGGCTGTCTGAGACAGCCCGCCATTCAGTATGGAGTGGTGGAAGCACTTCAGGAGAGTCGGGAAAGTTGTAGGGGATGTTGCGGTTGTAGAAGATGCCAGCACGCGCAGCTTTCTCTATAGTTAAGAACCTGCTCAAGAACGTTGTTTTCTCTGGCACACAGTCTGTGGCGGCGTCCTGCTCATGCTCAGCATCTGAATCAGAAGCGGTCAGAATGTCTTCGAGGCCCCCCAGGCTCTCAAACCAGGAACCAGCTTTTGGTTCGGAAAACCGTCGAGAACGTAGCCGTCGAGCCCGTACAAAGTCTTGCTTATAGTACCCAGGACTAGAGTTGTAAAGAGGTGACATGTTTTTTAATGCAGGCGGCGTGACCCAATGCAATTCCTCCTCGACATCTCCACTTAACGAGGTCGGCCTGGCAGTCTTGAATATGTCGGAGCTGTACTTACTGCGGGGCTCCGTGACGTCAACGTACCCCGATGTAAATGTAGGACACGAGCGAGAACGACGATAACCAGTCGCAGAGGATCCAGGTTGCGCACTCGGCGATGATTGTTCTCTCCTGCCGCTTGCAAGTCTCGGCCACGATGCAGTCCTCCGCACCACCCTTCTTCGCGTCAGCGAAGGGATGCACGAATTGGGCTGCTTCGAAGCTCTCCGATTCAGAGCACCCCAAAACCCCAGTACAGCGCTGTCAAAAGATTCTTTCAAATCCGCCAGAAGAGAACGGGGCCTCTGCTGTCTGGGTGCAAAAGAAGACTCAACTGTAAGAACGGATTGACACGATTCAGGTTCTGATCTTGACATTGCGACTTGCTGGTCTTCTCCCACGCTCACGAAACCAATACAACGAGGAGATCAACACTGATGCTTTACGTGACACAATCCCAGAGCACACCGAGCTAACAGCAAGCCGAATAGAATCGATTCCAAACCACCTTGAATCGCTCTTGGTTGGCGAGAGAAGTAAGTTGGAGGCAGCAACGGGTGTGAGCTTGAGGCAAAAAGTCGGAAGCTAAGCTCGGGAGGGCGATGGAACGGAAAAAAACGACGGCATTTCTTCGAAATAGGTAGCTTGACTTCCATGGACCTGTCGGGAAACCACGCCCTTCCTTTTCATATAGCTTGTAGGCTACGTGTAGGGTAGGGCGGGCCAGAGTGAACCAGGACCTAATACCTACACTCGTACCTTCACCAGTCACCTTCTTGAGCGCGGTTGCAAAGTGTAGCTCCAGGGAGCGGGTATTCCCAAAGTAAGGGGCTGTAGGCGAGTGGCAGACGCTAAATAAGAAAAGGGTCCTCATTGCAGACAATACAAAAGTACTGCTTGCTTCTTTTTTTCATTATCTGCCCTTGGCCCGATCCGATCTTTTTCTCAAAAAAATTGGATGATGCCCAGACACATATCGGTGCTGCCCATTATAGACTTTCTGTCCTGCAATGCACATTTTGAGCCTATAACACATGTCATAGTGTCTGTAGTAGGCCCAAAATGTGCATAACAGGACAGAAAGTCTATAATATGTGTCTGGGCATCTCTAGACACATCTTGAACGGGCAAATGGGCAGCCAAGGGAAAAAGAAGCAGAAGTGCTTTCCTACTGCCTCCAATAAGGACCCAGGCTTTTTTTACTTGTTGTCTTCCTAGGTAAGTCCATCCAGCCGTGTGTTTTTGGGAATGTCCCCAGACCCCAGCTGTGTATTTTACCTAATATAAAATTGTCAGGTGATAGCAGTGGGACAGATCTTACGCCTACTATTTAGGAGGGGGAGAGGGACATTATATTCCAAGATTTAAAGTGCCTTCCAAATACAGTAAGAAATGTCTTGAGTGCTTTACCTTCCTATATTTGAGTAATGAAATGTTAAATTTGGGCTCAGAGACCCTCGTTTAGTCTTGAGACAACATATAAGTTCGTAACATTCAGAAGCCAAAAAAACACAGGGTTTTCAAAATGATACCACTGTAGTCTGTCGGTATTGGTACCAAAGAATTATAAAAAAACCAGCCATGTTTCTGCAGAGTGTGTCAGAGGATTGCAAAACATTAGTCTTCCTAGGAAAAGGGTAGGCTCCCTGGGGAAGAGTACACTAACTAAGGTGTAGGACACTTACAGCATCTCCAATGGTGCTCATTATGTGACTCCAGACAGTAAAATTTATTGCAAAAAAGTCAGAATGTGCCGGTCTAGCTCAGGATATTGGATTTTCTGCACCAAATTCATGTAGCTTGCCGCGCCTGGTAAACGGCACAACACAGTTGTGCACCTCCCAAAAAGGGTGTAATAAATTGCACCTGACTGCTACTCGGTATTTCTGATTGGTCGATCACAATGATTGATCCAGGTAGTTTGCTATTAGTAGTCCCCCATGTATGTAGAGTTCCACTCTCAGTTTTATTGGTGGGGACCGGGGTTACCGACGTTTAATATCCACACTTACAATTTGGAGATGCACTTAGGCTAGGACCCAATTTTTTTCCCATGCCTGTGGATCGCAATGACTCTGTCCGTTTGACATGAGTTGTCTGTATTCATCTGTAACCACGCCCGTCTAGCGGCAACATTTCGCGTCCCACTCTCTTTACAGTCGATTGTCTATAATTCAACTGCACTATGATTCCAAATTCATCATCCAAACCTACAACTCACATTCAATAAGTGAAATGCATTGCAATAACTGCATACACCTCCGACTTCAACTAGCGGGGGACTAATCGTCTACCCTTTCGAAGAAGATGGGCCTGCACTTCACACATGGGCAAGAGCTTGGCTGTGCTTTGAAATAAAATTGAATCCAGGTACAAGATTTGCAAGACCCTTCATATGTTCCATTCGCTCAAAGACAAGACTAGGCGTAACCAACACATATTATGTGTTATCCAGCATAATTCTGAATTTCTCGAAACCCTAAGCTCTCCATAGAACTGAGATAATTGAAAGCAAATGGCTCTATAGCTACCTTGAATGCTCTATACATTCTTCCACCTCTTCAAAACTTCATATTTCAAATTACATTTTCTCAACAGTTGTAGGAGTCATCTCTTTCAAAGGAACAAAGTACGTGACCATCATGAAAGTTTTCTGGCCCATGATCACCACTTTTGGGTACAGATTGAAAACCTCACTTTTCATAGGAGCTGACTTTAATCATTAAGTGATGGTCAAGAATTCTTAGCATTAGCATTCACTTGATTGTTGAAATGAGCCAAGTACAAACATGAAAAACCTATAAATTTCAGTGCCAAATTTTTGAGCCAGAAAGTGGATCCATTCCAATTCAAATGATTGGAGAAAATCTCCATCATCAAACAACCCATAAAAAATACAAGTTATTGCACTTTTTTCCCTTGTATATGAAGTCTTGTAAGGTCATGAGCTCAAGCACTTGCATAGAAGTGCCACCACATCTTCCATGTTTTGAAGGGCGATGATATAATCAAATTATGTCTCCAATTTGGGTGTATTTCTTGAGAGTTTGGAGGAGACAACTCACAACTATTTCAAGACATGATGTTATTCCAAAGGGTCAACAAATTTTTGCTAAACAACCATAAAAGAATTACAATTATTTTCAATAAAGCACATTGACAACACTTAAATTCTCTTCTCCTAGTCACTTATTCACAATATCCATAAATTTCATATTTCAAATTCAATAACATTAGTCAATGTCCATAAGGTTCACTAAATTCCAATATTAACATACCAAGTCACAAACATTTCTACTAAAACATGTTAATAGATGTTCAAGTCCTTTTTAAGATTGAAGTTTATCAACAATAGAATCCACAATTGTAATAATTGCTTACAATTGTAATTGAAGTTGATATACTTCCTCACAAAATAGTGTGATTTCAAAACATCTACCATACTACACGTAATGTGTTCCATAAACATGTGAACTCCATAACATTACATAAATGTCCATTAAACAAATCAATGTGAAATATATGCATATAAATTATTTTATAAGATTACACATACTCGATTTACAAAATTGTCATATGGACTTTATCTAGTGTCCTAGGGACACAAATTATGAAAAGATAAAATCAATGAGTGCAATGGACATACAAATAACATGGCAATGGAAATTGTTACACAATAATAGATAAATCTTGTTGCATTTCATTTCAATTTACCAAATTTGAGTACAAGTCCATCACAAGTTTCAAGAATGCAAATTCAAACATCTTATTCACTTGTGTTTCCACAAAAAATAACTTGTCATCATATTGAAAAGATGTTATTATTTTGCACCACTTTCCATTTGCTATATAAGACATATCCATCAATTTCTAAAAGCCACCAAGTGATTGTAATAACAATTTTTTGCTAGTATTTTCAACATCAAATCATCTTTAATTCTTGACAAAGTCCATAAAAAATGTTATTGGAATCAATTAAGTTATAGCGTTGTATTACTATGAACACATTGCAATGGTGAACACTTAACACACATGCATATTTTTATCTCAAATATGAAAATTGTCAACAAAACTTACAAAAACGTTGTCCACAAAATGTGTTTAGTGGCTAATTTCACAATTCTACATGGATTTTTCAGTACATTGAAAATGTTCATGAACAAAAATGATTGTTATTTTTTGAGTCATAATTAATTTTAAAGTGTAAATATTAATCAACTCTACAAGAAAATTGATGCTTATATGATTTATAAACACCCTTTAGATCATGTATTTATTGGAATGAAAATGAAGAATGACATGTGTTTTTTTATTAATGAATCAAATATGGTATCATGTACAACCTTCTTTGATTCCTAAGTTGGCATCAACCCATCTATTGATTATAAGGATAAATCAAAGGCAATTATATCTAGTAATATGGTAAATTACTTTCAGTTTTATGTTTGCATCGTCTAAATGTGTAACACATTTTTTGTTGCTTATTCTATGGTTCTAGGACTCAATAATTATAAATTTTTATTATGTTCTTTTGAATTACTCATTAGATTAATGTGCACATATTAAATGTTTCATAGAGCAATAGATTGTCCACTATCCTCCAATTGGCATCCCATAATTATTTAGACAAGCCAAATGCATTTGATTGAAGACTCAACATCTTACAAAATTTCCCTACACACCAATTTCAATATTTTAGATAAGATGTAACAAAACTTGATGTATTTGATTACATTATGTTACAAAGACAAACATAAAAAAACAACATAAATAGTTATCAAAATGAAAGACTATTTTTCTATGATCTTTTCAAAGTTAATGTCATGCAAAATAGTTGGTTGAACTTGTTGACTTAAGAAAACCTTGATTCAAATTTTTTATTACAAATGTTTATGCATTGGATCCACATGCTTGAATTTCCTTTTGTGTTTACATTGTTTTGTTTACAAGTGCAAAAAACACATCTTTTGAATGAAATTTCATTCAAAAAAATTTAACATTTTAATGGTTTTAAAATTACTTGATGTATATCAATATCATTCACCACAAAAAAATTCACCTAAAAGTTTCAGCCACGAGCTCAATTTTGAAATATATATGAAAAAATGCAAAAAACACATTTTTCAAATGAAATTTCATTCAAAAACTTTAAATTTCTTAATGGTCTTAGAATTACTTGATGTATATCAATTTCATTCACCTGAGAATTCCACCCATAACCCCAATTTTGAAATATATATGAAATGAAATTTTTGTGATGAATATTATTTTGTCACAAATATATTCCATACATTCCATTTTTTTAATGTTTGGTGGATTTTTAATAGTAATTGATTAATTTAAATTTAAAGCTAATCAAATATGCTTAAAGAAATAAAAATAAATGTCTAGATGTTACCCAAAAAAAATTTTGTGATTATAGTTTTTGGGGGATTTAATGTATTTTCATCCTCCACACATTGAACCATGAATATTAAGGATATTTTGTCACTTAAGCCCACATTACTAGTGACCACAAAAATAGGGGAACTAGATATTGGTCCATCAATTACAAAAGGTAAGGTGCAAGAAATATGATGGTTATTTTTTTAAAAATTAACTGTTTACATTTAGTTTGAAAGAACTAGGCCAATTGAAATGATAAGAAGTTTGTATCATGTTTGAGAATGATAATCCAATTTCTAGGCAACCTTACATCTTTAATCAAGGGAAATGGTGTTGGTTCAATCTTTGATAGCAAAATTGATGGAGGTTGGTTTGGTAAAACTATCTCAAGGTGAATGTGCATCAACAATGGTGATGCCAACCAAAAAGGACATTTTTGGCAATTGGATAAAACATTTCATGTGTGAAGATTATAGATTAGTGAACAAGTGGATTTGCTTTGACAAATATGCCATGCCCTTACTAGACAAGATATTTAATGCCCTTGGGCAAGTCAAGTTTTTTAGTGCCTTGGACTTGTGTTCTAGCTAACATTAGTTGCCTTTGTGGGATGGTGAAAAAATCAAGAAAACATTTTGAGGGATTAATCATAATGGGCAATTTAGTTTATACCAATTGTGGTTCTTGCCTTTTGGTTTGAAAAATGACCATGCACATTTTTTAAAGGTTGGGGATTGGGTTTTTGTTGGTTTGGCCTTTGTCAAATGTTAATTCAACAATATTATTGTCTTAAGGGATCATGTGCATCATTTGCAAGGGATGTTTGATCAATTTAAAAAACATAACCTTAAGTTGAATATTCACAAATGTTGATACTTCCAAATTCAATTGAAATGTGTGGGTCACATGATTTATTCTCATGGATTAGGGGTTCAAAAGGCCATTTCATAGGTGCCCTTGCCATTGGATGCTAGTTAGTTATGAATTTTTTTAAGCTTGTGTTATTACTACCAAAGTTGGTTAAAGGATTTATCAACACTGTTAAACCTTCAACCCAATTGATGAAGATCAACCAAAAGTACATTTGGGGTGAGGCACAAAAACAAGTCTTTTAAGAGTTGACGGACTATTTTTTTAATTTTCTTTTTGCGATGATACATATAGATAACCTTTCTAATTACATAATAATTGAAACATTTTAGGATTGGGAATCATGTTTACCCAACTTGATGATGTTAATTGGTTTAATAACAAGATGGAAGCAAAGTACAATTCATATGAAGGAACTGCTTCATCATTGTTCGGGCAATTTCATCATTCATGTGTTATTTTTATGGTAGCCCATTCACTTTAATTACAAATCATTAGCCTCCAAAATTCTTGATGGAATTAAATTTTTTTATAAGAAAGTTGATTAAGGGAACATTTATTTTACAAGAATATGACTTTGACATTATTCATAAGCTTCATAAGGTTAACTAAGTTGTGGATGGATTGAATTAAAACTTAAATTATAATGAAAATATCATTGGGCTCATTCACATGGTGATTTGTATTTGAAAGCAATATCATGATGACATGTTTTTGCATACCTATGTATTTCATAAGGTGTTCAAAGATGTACCCCAAATTAACATGGGTAATAAAGGTTCATATGATGTGGACATGAACCAAAGGGTGATAGTCTTTTAAACATACATGAAAATGCACTTGTTGTTACACTTGTTGAGTGCAAGTAATGCCTTAGAATAATGTGAAGGCCTTTATGACATGTTCATGAGAACTCAAGGGTCGTTTTAAGGTTCAATAAACTTATAGCTTGTTCCACACACAATATTGGTGGCAAGGATGCAATTATAAGTTCAACAAATTGTTTTTCAATACTAGTGATCGAATGCAAATGTCATTCAATGCACCTATGCTTCATTTATAACCATTGCCCATCATGGGGCTTTAGTTATTAGTGGAGTTTGGGTTTTGTTAGCCCATTGAATTTAACATTGTAACATAACCAATACATTTTGGTTATGATGAAACACTTTTCAAAGTGGCTAAAGTTGGTGCCATTGCCGAATTACATTAATGAAGGAATAGACTATACATTTTTAGACATGGTGTTCAATAGGTTTAGTGTTCTAGTTCAAGTATTCATTGACCAAGGTACAAACTTTTGTGGGGAGTTCCAAGAGTTGTGCAACAAAACATTGATAAATCATCATATGAGTTCACAATATTATTTTTAAGCAAACAAAGTTAACTAAATGGATGGTGTACACAATGAATAGGGTTTTTGGAAATATGGGCTTCCAAAAGGCCACACTAGAAATTGGGATCTATAGTTTCCATGGTTAGTCATGGAATATAGGTTTAATTAGTAGGTTTTTTTTTAATGTTGTTCTTACCATATTTTCAATTGTTTAACCATGAGGTAGAATTATTAACCTTAATCTAACGAGATGCAATGGTAATAATCAATTTATATGATCCATATGTGTGGCTTCAAGTATGTGAGCATGTGAGCATGTGACAAATATTGTTCAAATAGGTAACAAGTAGTCTTGTTCTAATGTGTAATGTTAATGGCTATGGAGAATCTTTTTGACATTGAGAAATGTTATGTCATGCCATAATTTGAAGACATGGTTATCAACCTTGAATTCATAGATTTGAATTTGGAAATTATGTGTATTTACAACAAACAATATCAATCATGTTGGATATGACTATTGGACATGTTATTTTACATGTGTGAAAGGTGTTACCTTCTGGAGTGTTATTGTTGGAGGGTTGAGATGGTTAGACATATTGCAACAACCACATGTGTAATTGTGGGCCATGTCATCATTTACATGTTGATGGCCAAATCAACTGTTTTTTGGCGGTTGTTCTTGTTGGATTATGTTATATGTTGCATGGGTAGTCTAAGTTTGAGTTGTCATTATGTTAATTTGTGATCAATGTTTAAAAGGTTGGCATGTGGGATGTATTATGCCACCATTGGAAGACATACTTGTTGCAAAATGATTTTGGCTTTGGTGCATTATGCAAACTTATGTACTTATTCCTATAATTAGATAATATAAATATCCTAAGTTTTCCCTCATGATGATTCACATTTGGTTGAGGATTTGAGGGGATTGTAATTAGGTAATTAACCATAGGGCTCACATTTGCATCTTGGTCCTTTCACTTTAAAATTGATGTGTTCATTTTTCCAATGAATTTGAAAAGGAATTTCTTTTATGGTTATTTAGCTTAAAGGGATTTTAGCCCCATGTAAAAAATGGTTTGGGGGTAAAGCATCATGTAGGGTGCTTAATGTTATTTGGTTTATGTGTGTGTGGAAATTGATAGTTGTAATTGTTGATATGGTAACACACAATAATTGTTAGAAATGTTAGTTTAGTTGCCCAATTAAATCTTAATCAAATTAATGTTAAGTTAGGTTAATGTAATTAGTTGTGTTTTATGGAACCAATTCAAATGCGAATGGGATTTGAACTATTTCGTTTTTTGGGATATAATCCCAAGTTTTGTGTTTTCAAATCACTTTTTTATAATTTGACATTCTAGAACACACAAGTTTGTTGTTGCAAGTTTTTAATATTTTGGGCTTGGATTCCTACTTGTTTATGAGTGAGTTATATTGTGGTTTGGAGGTGAGGTTTCATTTAAGGTGAATTTATGATATTTGGTTTGGGCATATTCCAAACCAGGGTACCCAAAAAAACGGTCTAACAAAAAAAAGACTACAAAGGATTATTTTGCATTTTTATTACATTTAATTAAAATGATGTGATGTTAATCTAATTAAAAATCCAATAATAGATTGGATAAAATATAGATATTTTTTTGAGTTTTTAAAAATAATTTACGTTTTTTTTTAACTAAAATTTTCATTTTGAAAGAATAAAAAAAGAAGTATTAAACAATGCGATTGATTTCAATTTTCTTTCATGAATAAGTAATACATACATCTATATTTGACAATTTTCATATAATGTATTTGATTAAATAATATACAATATAAAGATTTTGAAAGTTATAATATCAATTTTGATAGGAGCAAGAAAAATGATTCCTTTTTTTTTACCTTATATTTTTTGGTTGATTTTTTATATTCATTAGGCTTAAAATTTGTGGCCTCAAGTGTTGACAACATGTGAAAAAAAATCTCATGCAAGAAAACATGTTAAGTTGTATATAAAAACTTATGTACTCATTTTTTGCATTTCTAGTTTTTACCAAAATATTTATGCATAATTACATACGCATGTGAAAAATCACCACCATCTTGCAAATTATCATAATTTGAGTTATCCAAATTTTTCACTTAAATTTATTCCATGTAAATTCTATATTTGAAGGATAACAAAAACAAAGTTCTTGAAACTTGTGTTCAAAAAGGGTGCCTTGATTATGAATATGCCGATTTATGTATGTGTGAATAGCAATAGTTGTATGTGTCGATTATGGTAATGCATGATGAAATTTGCAAGATTAATGTGTGTGAATTTAGTGCCTACCATTTTCATCAACTTGTTATGACAAGACTTATGAGACTTATAATGATATAAGTTTAGACAATGGGGAGAAGTTGCTATTGGTGGAATGAAAATTTTACAATTTGAATATGGATCTTGATGTTGCTTAACATTTTAGTGAATAAGCTTCCATCTTGTTGATTTACTTTCATCGGCAATAATTTGGTTGACATTGCTTTATCAAAAGGATCATATGTTAAATAGATAGATTTGTTTTCAAGTCATTTGCGTTAATAATTTGTGATTATGTACGTGTGATATTCAAAATTGACATTTCAAAATATGCTACATTTTCAAATGCACATATGTTTTCATCATTCTTCCAAATTTTGTGACATACATTGATAGGTCAAATCATTTGTGATTTATAGATGAGATTGTATACTAAAATTGTTTATGGAAATCATCTATGAACATACAAATGAGATTGAATGTTAAAATCATCTATGATCATGCATGTGACAATGAAAAGGATAATCTTGAATATTTATTGACATTCTCAAATGTATATTCAGTTCTAGAACATAATATGTGTTTTTTAACATCATGATCTACATCAATAAATTTCATTTTTTTTCCACTAGGAATGACCAATTTACCATGCAATATCCATTGCCACTATTACATATATTGCAGGGCCATCATGTGTAACACACCTTGTTACAGATGCCTTTTGATTCTTTTAGGTTTCAGGATGGAAGCTTACCAGGTGGTCATGGCTGTTGCCAAACGGCATGAGCTTTCCAGAGGCTTCTCAAGATTTTGGAAGGATTGAACTTGAAAGAGTTCAGTGCTATTCTTTCCACATTCAGTGCTTTTGCACTTGCTATTAACACATGCAGAGAATGTGGCTGCCATTCTTTTCTGCACTTCGCATACTAGAATCTACATGTCAAAGTAGACCTCTTCATCTTTGAAAACAATGAAGATTTCTTTTGGGAGGAAGCAGATTCTGCAGTTCAAGCAGATATACAAATTCCAGAAGAATGATCGATTACTACATTGATTGACATCATGGTAGAAAGAACATCCTCAAACAATGTCCTGTCACTTTTAAGAAAATGGCTTCATGCCCTCATTGCAACCTGCATCATGATTGAGCAGCAAAATCTATTGATTGTATGTGCAACTACAGACTCATGCCTCTGCAGGTATTTTTGCAGGTGGGTTTGTACCAGGCCCTGGAACAAGCAGGTTATACAAAGGACTCTGCAGAGACAACAGAAGATTTCTCAAAGTTATGCTATGCAAACATTCAAAAACCGCTTCCTTAGTTCCATTTTCTTCTGTTCATTGTGCCAACATCAGTCTACTGTTACCATTGTGCAGCTGATTTAGCTCCTTGTGGGCCAAGTTGATGCCCAATTGGTCCTTGGGGAAATAACATTTCCTTAGGGTTTGTCCACACCCTTAGATGAGGCTGGCAAGCAGAAACACTTTCTAAACCTGAGGAACTTTGGTTGAAGCACTGCCATCAAAGTTTCCACAATCAAAACCTCACAATCAGGACAGGTTGGTTGTGGTCAGTGATATTATTCTTTTCAGGTGTTGGGAACTTGAAGATGGAGGTTGAGGTATCGATAGACTAGCAGAAAAGCTTGCCAATCTTGTGCATGTGAATCAAGGAACATAGTGGTGCTTTCAAACACATTAGTGTTCTTGCATTTTAGATCTGGTACTAGGTTCTGTTTCTGGGCTCACTTGATTCTAGTATAGGTATGATAGTGTGCACATGCAATGTTGTAACTCTGTAATGCTGGCTTTCAGAACTGAAAAACTTTTACAGAAAAATTCAGACCCCTAAGGGTGTTGAAGCTCCATTCATGTCCTCATAGGCAGCACAAAAACTCCACCCAAGAATGTATTGTTCTACTGAAGATCAGCTGTAGGTTGGTAATCTCATATGCACCTTTGTGCACCTTCTATCCACTTCCGCTTTTCAAAAAATCAACTAAGTTGCCTTTCAGAAGATTTAAGCAGAAACTCATACTGGCATGACTGTTCCTTGAGGAGCATTTCCCACCAGCCTATCTCCTTTTTGTTGGTTGTTGCTGCTCTCACCAAAGGCATCCACTTCACTAGTGTTTTGTAAAATTTTATCTATTTTGATCTGTTTCATAAATTGACAATGTCTGACTTGCACATTTTGGTGACCAACATTTGTGAGCTGCATTCAGAGATGTTAGCAAGCAATGAATGTCAGCAATTCTGAAAGACGAGAAGGTCATCACTGTAAAGGTCCAAAGCCTTCAGTCCATTTTGAAGGTTTGAATTCAAACCTTCAATTTGTTTTGCAATTTTCCTATTCATAATGTTATAGGTTTTGGAAGTTTGAAGAAGTCATGTACTCCAGGTCAGGGAGATTTGATATCTCTCTCTCTTTCTCTCTTTGGAAAGTTCATTGAAGTTGTATTTTTTTTATTAGAATACACCCTCTATTGTTTTGTCTATTTTTTAATATCTTTAGTACATGACTTTGCATTGTTTATATTAAGGTTGCCTCCAATTGTGCTAGGGGGAATTTTGAGAGAATGTAAAGAATGTTGTAATTTTGGTTGATGGTTTACTTGTATTTTGACCACTTGTCGTGTATGTGAAGTCATAGAAGGTTGATTACTTTGAATTTGAAAGTAACATACTAGACATGAAAGAAAGTCTGGAAGTTTTGCTTTCTCTTTTTGGAAAAACAATTTCATTAACTTGGTGGAGGTATATTTGAAATGCCCCCAGATTCAAAGTCTTTCAATAAATTATGTAATCATAAATATATACAAGTATTTACAAGTCTATACATGCATTTGCACTTGTGGGGTTATCGTACAATTCAAACAATGTAATTTTATACAGCTCCCTTGAAATCATGTATGAACTTGTTCATTGTAATTCATTTTGGAAAGTCATAAAACTACCATATGTATCAAGAATCAATCACTTTTTGTTAAAAAGGCAGTGATTGTCAACAATAACACAATGGGGTTTGAGTTGAGCCTTAACTAATTTGAATGATAAGTTACAAAAAATCTGGATGGCACTAAGTAAAAAAGTGGATTTTTTTCATTTTTATGTAAGCATAATATGGCCTTAGGTACTAAATCAATGAATGGGTAGCCAAATTGATTTGCAAAAAAGGAATTATTTAAATAAACTTCCACAAAGTTGTCTTATTGGACCTAGTCTTTTGATGAACTCATTTTGCTAAGCAGAAGTGGGCCATAACATATTGATTGCAGCCTTGAGCAAGATTTTACAAAGACAAAGTCTACCTGTACATGTGACAAAATGATGTAAACCAATATACTATGATATCCAAGTTCTAAACATGTGACCAATTTATGCGACACTGATTCAAATTCAATGGAAAAGTCTCAGTGCTAGGAACAACAATCTTGACAACTAAAATGTTGTCAAAACAAGCAAGTTTTACTTCAGAAATTTTTTTACTACTAGCCTCCTCAAAAGTGGCCATAGAAGTTGTTTGATAATGCCCCTTTGGCTTTACCTTACTTGTACCCACATTTTCATATGGTGGTAGGTTTTACTAGTGACAATTACTCTAAATTGCTTGGTTATTGCAACTAACATCTACTCTGGTTTTGTGGAGAATTGAACCCACAACCAGTTACAAGGTGGTCATAATTCCCAACCACTCGAAAAGACCCCACCAGGTTACAAGGTAGAACCAGGCCGGGGCAGCACAAACCCCAGAACATAATTCCCAACTACTTAGTCTAGTCTCTTTATGCTTAAATATTTTGTGAAGCATTCCGAGAAATTTCCTTGTGTACTTGAAGGGCACCTTATTAATTTGAGTATTCTTTCTACATAAGATCTACTTGGAGGGATCTTATGTGTAGGTTGGCGATTGAGGAGCAGGCTGTTCCTGAAGTAAGAAGTGCTTGCCCAAGGTGCAGCCAAATATGTTTACTTAAGCCAAGCTCAGAAGAGATTTTTTTTTTTTTTTCATGATATTTGACGCATATGATGGCAACAAAAAGAAAAAAAGAGTTGGTGTTCCAGTAAAACAAAATGCCTGTAGGAGTGGGGATTTGCCCTTGAAACACTCACCCATTGTGGATGAAAATATTTGCTCTAAAGGTTACCTCCAAATACAGCAGAAGATTTCTCAAAGATTTTGATGCCTATTTATTGGTACAAGAGCCCTCTCACTCTTTAAAGGGGTAAGAACCCTTCCACTCTTATGTTTTGTGTCCTATGTGTGTAGATCATGATGTTGTTCACCTTCCACTTTGATGGGTAATGCACATAGTTGGGGGACATACAAGGCCAGACTCAGCAGTTATTTTGGGTATGTCCTCCATAAAAAGGACCATGTTAGGGGTTTTGAAAACACCAAAGGAACAACTAAAGTCTTTTGGACCATAAATAGGAAGCCATCGCCATTTTAAAGGCAATGAACCAAGGTATCAAAGAGTAAATACGGGTTCAAATGAACTGAAATGCAACAATGGTCTAAAGGCCTGTATCCTATTGTAGAACTTCTACTCTGATACCATTTAGGCCACATGCTCACTTGAGAATACAGTGGAAATAAAAAACTTCAGCGATGATAGCATTAAAAAGGTCCTGGGTTCAAACTTCAAACCCATCGAGGGCAGGTGGAGCTCCTGCTGGCCCTCTGTCAATGAGCTTGACTTGGGGGGTGGCAACTGCTTGTCAGGTTGGGTCTGCCATTACGCTTCAAAACAAAATGATGATAGCATTTCCAACACTCATAGAAGCTATCCATAAAGGGCGGCACTACTTCCAGAATGGGGCAAAAAGACTTCAATCACACCAACTATGATCACCTAGCATTAAAAGTTTAATTATAAACAGCGGGACAAAAATAAAAGAACACATGATTCGACCGTGCAAAGACCTACAGTAATTTTTTCTTTTGTTTTTCCTGTGATACCCGGAGGGTATCATGAAGGAAAAACACAAAAATATACAAAGATGTTTTGGAAAATGGAATGCCTGTTTGTGCAAGCAGGCATTGCGTTTTCTGAAACAGCCTGCAAAGACCTGAGGACAAAATACACTGGGTAAGGTCCCCTCCAATTACCCTAAAGAAAACGCAGAGCACGTCTTTAGTCTTTACCTTTAGGTGAAGGCCCCTCGAGAGGTGGGGGAACCTCACTTGTAATTGCCATCCTTGTGATGTCAGTTGTATTCCATCTTGCAAGGTGCCATCCTTGTAATATCAGTTGTATTTTGTTTCGTAACGTGGCGTCATCATCACGCTATACGTCGTATTCAGCCTCATAAGGTGGCATTGTCTAAAACAAATTGAAACCCACTTTTGTTTAGTCGTAAGGTTCTTGCCAAATGTAGACTCAACCATGGTGCTTCCATCCTCTTCAACAACCAAAAAGAAAAAAAAAAGATGAAAATTTAAAGAATGTATTATGGGATCACCTCGCCCCCTTCTCCTTTTTTAAATATTTTCTCCCTTCAACAAAAAAAATAAAATAAAATTTGGAGACCTTTGGGTATGTGTAAAGGTGGAGTTATACTACATTCATTGACTTGGTCTAATGACTGGTTCTATATTGCATGCAATTTGACTGTTTGAA
>Ga0116227_10001596_pt1 | contig 51074 bp, 36 predicted proteins | sample S1TSphgellanicum_FD_89693 | JGI IMG/M metagenome (GOLD analysis project Ga0116227, IMG submission 89693) | Host-associated microbial communities from peat moss isolated from Minnesota, USA - S1T2_Fb - Sphagnum magellanicum MG | ecosystem: Host-associated > Plants > Peat moss > Unclassified...
CCTGCTTGGGTTTTGACGGCCAACCCCATGGGCAAGGGTTTGCGGCCAAAAATTGGGGGGTTGAAGTTTTAATTTTTTGGTTAATTTTTGTAAATCATTTTTTTAGTTTTTAACCCTTTTTTTTTTTTTTTTAATACCGTTCATATGTGTCTTCCTTCCCCTACTATACTCCGCTAACCATGATAATACATACATTACCATATAATTAACCATGGTATATTTTTAATACGTTACATATATTAAAGAAGCTTTAATAATGTATAAGAGACTACTATACATTGTATTAATATTTGTATTAGAAATGTATAATACTCGTTTGAGACTTCGGAGTCGTTGTGTTCAAGATTTGGACTAGGAAGGTGGAAACTTGGAATCCATCCACATCCAAGTGGGGTCGGTAGTGCCGCCCTTATGCATGCATTCATAACATGTGTGCTTGGCAACTTTCTCCGAGTGGGGTCCTTGTGCCGCCCCCCTAAGGATTCATAAAATGTGTGCTCGGGAGGATTTTGTGCGTGTACAAACCACTTTCTTAAGTATAATACCCGAGTGAGGAATATTAGGTTTCCCCATGTCAACATCCTCCTCCACCCTATGAATCGATGGGATAATGAAGGCAACTACCCTCTATTTCTTTGTGCCGTGCGTGCCCCCAATAGGTGCCTTAGCGTGTATTATAACATGTGTATTTGGACCCTTATGCTCGACAATTTTAATGTCATATAATATATTTTCAAGTTGTTGCTTGAATCTTGTGCAAGGTAATGCGCCCCGCCCCCCCCCCCTCCCCCACCACCCGGGGTTGGGGGCATTCCCAAAATAAGGGGCCTAGGACAAGGTAATAGTTCGAGCCCGTCCCCCAATTTTGGGAATGTCTCCCACTTGTGAACCCTAAACACTTAACCCTAAACCCAACATAAAGCACTAAGGAAACCTCATCATAAGGGCCTCCCGAGGTGGCACCTAAGGGAGGGACCATGCCAAAATATGTGCATGCCATGCCAAAAATCTGAATGAGGCTCTCAAACACAATAGCTTCATAATTTAGTATAATGCCAAATTTCAATATTATTATTATTATTATTACTGCTGAAAATAACTTTTAAAATTTATTAAATATTAGCCACCTTGCCGCTAAACTAGCAGCCTAGGTAGTAGGGTAGTAGGTGTAAGATCCGTGCCCTTTTCATAGAGTAATTTAGGTGCCCTCCAATAATACACTACAAAATTTTGGTTTAGGGATTAGGGTTTAGGGTTTATAGACAAAATTCTGATCTATTTATTCTAACCCTACTTTTTGTGTACACTTATTAATTTGATATTGTGACATTTTCAAATTTCCAAACTTCTCATCACTCTCATGTTACCATCCTTTGTGTTTTGGTCTCTCATCTTGTTCTAATTAGATGGGGTCGTCTCCTTTCTAGGGTTTAAGGTTGTTGTTTCACATGTAAATCGCCTTCTTGCAAAGGCCTTCAAAACATGCAAATTTTTCCTGGTTATTCTAAATGGTGTAAATTGGTGAGATAAATTAGCAATTGGAACAACGGGTATGTCCAAAAACAAGATTATTGGGAGGTGGCAACTAAGGTTTGGCCACAAGAAGCTTGGGACATGCCACCCACTACGTTATTGTATTGTTTCAGAAAGCATGCATGAGGTGATGATATTCTCCATATCAAAGGAAAGCAATTATCCCAACTTGATGTGTTAACCTATGGTCATCATATTGCCCGATTGATAATTGTTCCAAGATGTTCATACCTAATCCAACAAAATGCCAAGTTATGGAAAACTATTTGGACATGATAGAGTGAGTGCATTTATCAATTAGGAACTTTCATGGAATAATTTTGCAATACATTTGACTAGGTTTTTGAGGATTTCAATCTTTGTCTTTAGAGATCTTGATGTTTGAATTGTCTAGGGCCTTGTACTAAGTGTTGGCAAAATGTGTTTGGGGGATGGTACTTGAATGAAACCCCTTTAATGCTTGGTTATAGAGACACCTTGGCTTCAATTATAGGCTTGGTACATAAAGTAAACAAATTTATTTAAATATTAATGAGGATAACTCAACCCTTTTTTGTTATCCTAAGGACTTGGAGCCATTATGACCTACTACAACAACATGGCAACAACACCTAGCCCTCACTCCATATCCCATGTACATTTCAACCCACATCCCTATGCACAATGTCCTTGCCATACAATTGTACCATCTAGCTACAACCCTACCCTACCAATAATTGTGTTGTGATATTGTCGTAACCATGTTGTTATTATGCACACAACAAGATAGTCTTTTTGGATGTTTATGCCAAATCTTCACAAATTTTTTTCAAATTTTATTTTAAAAATTAATTTCAAAAGTAGTCACTCTATATTGAGTGGTAATTTTTAAGGGACAAAAGAAAGTAAGAAAATAATGTGAAATAAAAATGAGATGGGTATGCCTTGATAATTACCAAAAGCATTCCCATGGTTTGATTTAACGCTAGTTTGTTGAACCCAAAATGGGGTTCAATCAAACCTCATCCCTAAATAGAGTTTATTTTGATTGGTAGGTTCCAAAAATGGAAATTAATCATTAATCACCCAATCATCTACCAAACTAACAACCTATAAATTAGCATAAATTTTTCACATAAATTAGCACACAAATGCACTAATACTACACTGCTGTGATATCCAAAGATATCCATTTTTTTTATAAGATGTGGTAAACAAAATTTTTGTCTCTAAGGCACTCGTAACACATTCCATGAAAATCTTTTAGATGAAAGCAAAACCTCATAAACATCTAAGTTATCAAGGCATGAAAGACTTTAAAATATAATTTTTCTTCATTACTTTTTCCAATGTGTTGCACATCCCAACATATCAACAAGAAATAAAGCAAATCATGTTCATGCAACACTTTATATTTAAAACCGAAGTGTTACATGCGGCGCAAAAGGAATGAGAAAAGTAAACTCAATTTCGAGATGATCTTTAGAGTTTTTCTTCTTCTTTTTTGTGTTGGGAATGAATGCAAGATCATTTATCTTTGGGCCATTTGCTATTGGTCTAATTTTCTCGTTCCTCTCATGCCGCACAACCCAAAGTATACTCATAATGTCAACAATATCATGTACTAATCCTCCTTTCATGTACCCTAAACCCATAACTGACCTTTGGTATGTTATATTGTCACAAAAATTGAGCATACAAACTCCTTTTCAATGCAAGTGTGTCAAAACTAGACTAACAAGGTCCTTTAAAAACTTCATCTCTTAATCTCCCAAGACATTGCATGTCACAAAATTTGAGGCCTTCTCTCTTGATTCCCAAGCGGTTGTTGGCCTCCTAATGTATTCAAAACTCTTTTTAACTCAATATTGCCAAGGAATGTTTCCTATGTTAGGAAATGACATTCCTTTGAGAAGCATCTCCACATGAATCCATCTTGGGAAACTCTTCCGAGCAAGCCAAGCTTTAGTGGACCTCCTTCCCACAAACCTCCAATGTTAACCTCCTTCCTCACACATCTCTTCTTGAAACAAAACCCTTCAAAAATCATTATTTACAAATACCCAACAAAGGTTTCACTTTAATGCCTTCTCTTCCACACCCTATGGACCCCTTACAAATCAAGGTAGTTGTAATCCCACTAGTTGTCATGCCCACATCTCTCCCAAAGTAATTGCTATCATAACCATGGGTTTGAGCGAATAACACACCTAACTTACACAAATGACCTCCAAATCTTTCTTCACATGGATCAAATGTGCAAGCATGGGGTGTGGCAAAAACACTGCAATCTTGTGACAGACATGGGCAAAAGAATCCGTGTGTTTTGTTTTTTGTTTGAGATCTCCAAGGTTCAACTTTAGTGGGCAAAACAAGTTTTAGGGAACATGACTTTCTTTAAATTTTTGTTCTTGTTTTGGAAGTGGGCTCAGCCCCCCACTAGTAGTTCAATTCAACTTCCAAGGTGCCTAAGGAAGTTGCACAACATTTGTCAATAGTGGAGAATTTTTTGTGATTTCACCAAGGGTTTTTTTTCTTCCAGTTGAAACACCCATTCCAGTTTTGAAGTCGATGATACCAAAAACATCTTAAGACATTCATGTTAGACACCAAAAATACAATACCCAATAACAGAGAGAAATGTTAAGCTTGAAGTAGTCACATAACCTCCAAAAAAATTTAGCAAAAAATGGTTTCTGTTTTAAAACATTCAAATAGTTGTGGGTGATGATAGAAACTTACTTTCTTTTCAGATTCTTTTGGATTGCATGCGGTTTCCCTAAGAGCTTTGCTTTCAGATGATTTGCTTACCAATAACTTTCACATGGATTTGGTTGAGGTTTTCAATCAAATGAGTACATGCATTGGGCCTCCAATTGGCCAATCCAACTACCCACACTCAAGACTGCACCAATACGGGTTGTGGTGACCAGTATCGGGTAAGCGAGCGCTAATTTTGAAGAAAACTTGTTTATGAGGTGATTGGGATCAGCCTGGCTTCCTTCCTTTTGAAGTTATTGCCTGTTCACAAACTTATTTGCTTTTTGCCTTTACATTCCAAAAATTGCAAAGCTTCTTCATCCTTATTTAAAGGACCAGATTTTGATTTTAAAATTTGTTTACCGTACTTAACTTGATCATAATTGTGAGTACCATATATAATAACAATATACATGCACTAGTGTCATGTTAAAAATCTATGTTTTTGAAAGCATTTGATCCAGCAACCTCGAGCAACATCTACCTAGCCTTCACATAAGAGATCAATCAATGTAGGTTTGGAATCTCAACATTCCTTGCTTGATTTTGGCTCAATCAAATGTTTGCCAAAGACTCTTTGAGTGTGTAATCAATTTGGTTTTGTATTCGCATTCACAAAATGAGTAGATTGGACTATAATTCTAACTAAGGCATTGAATAGAGGTAAAATCAGTTGAGAAAGCATTTTTAGGCTCTTGGGGGGTTAACAATTTGTGAAACATCACAGAAGGATGATGAGATCTAGAATCTGCATCATCAGATGAGTTGAGAGCATTTGCTAATATGGTTAAGAACATTTATCCGGATGAGAGAGAATGACTGGAAAATGGATGTTGCAAAACTCAGACAAAACAAGAAACAAGTGACAGACACTAGATTCACAGCAACCTTGATTTGTAGCCACTGGCAATATGGGATTACACTACATGTTTGCATGCAGACCTCGCAGCCCAAAGAGCTTTGGCAGTAATGTTTGGTCACAAGTGGTGCAGCTTGGCATCTTCAAGCTTCACAAGAGTTTCACACCCCAGTTTGGGATTTTCGGTACATGCAGCCCCCATTGCTGTTCATATTCTTCACTAAATCAAGTATTGTGAGAAGAAAATCTTTTTCAAAACTTGTGAGCTGATACCCAGTTTCAATCAGTTTGCAACTACACTCAAATTGAGGATCAAACAGGGATTACAGGGTCAAACTAGGGCCCAAAGACACGGTGACTGTCGAGCCTAAACCCTAAACCCTAACCCTAAACCCTAAATTCTTACTTGAACAAGTCCGAGCCCAAACTTTGTGCTGATGCAAACTCCGAAATTAGAAGCCCTTAAAAAGGGCCTGAATATGAAAATGAGAATACAAGATATCAACTTGGTGAAGGGTTGAAATTCTCATAGAAACAGCAACATACCCCGATGGTTATCAGGGCAGTTCTTAGGATTCATAATCGCAGTTCTCAAAAAAAAATCAAAGACCTACTTCTGGTACATAATCACAATTCTCATAAATTCAAAAAAATCAAATAAAACCATCGGTTCTTTCATGAAAACCGTGGGTTCTTGAAGGTTTTTGAAATAACCAAGATCGACGATTCTTATATGTCAAGTCACTTTGTTACCAGTAATTCTTATTGAACCTTGCTCCTCCTCTTCGGTCCTTTTGGCACATCAGATATTGCGGTAAACAAATGTAATATTGTCTGTAGTACCTTGGTAGCAAAATAATTTGTCAAATAATTAACTGATTTTGAAATTCTCATTTCAACAAATAGAATACTCTTGAAGATCCGATAATTTTCCTTTAGGGTTTAGGGTTTAGAGTTTAGGGTTTATGCTTGTGTAGCCCCCGGGGTAAAACCCTTGCTTTGGATGACAGTCTGATACTGTGTGAACAACTCTCATTAGGATATGACCTTCAGTCATTGTTGTATTACCTTCAACTTATTGATGTGTAGATTTCTCCACAATGTCTTCTCATGTATCAAGTTTCTTGCTTGGAAGGTGGTATTAGAGATCTAAACCCTCTAGGATTTAGTGGTCTGGCTTCTAGTGTATGCAGTGACCTGATGGAGTACCCTTATATTGCTCCTGTCTGTTTGCTTGTTCCTGTGAAGTTTTCTGTTTGAAGAGCACGATGGGAAAGCATGTGTGTGCATTTACTGATTCTGATAAATTTCATCGATGAATGTACTTGCTTGTGATGTGCATAAGAATGGAGCTGATGAGTTTATACAAGCAACTTTTTTCCTTGTACATGGTTGAAATCATGAGGATGAAGACAATGAGTTTTATGTAAGCAACCATTTTGATGTTTTCATGTCTGATCTCCCGCCTTGGTTTCTAAGTATGGTATCTTGGGATTGTAATTTTTTCCAGTTGTGGATTTCAATCTGCTACCATTGTTTTCCTCTGCGCACTGCAAATCAGTCCCTTGATCTTTGCTCTTCACAAATCCCTCGGTCCCATGTAGTCTCTCCAAGTAACAACTACATAATAGGGCCAAAGTGTTGTAGACTATGCAGACTCAACATATTGGTCCCATGTAGGCTCTCCAAGTAACAACTTTGCTCCCTGAGTAAACCAAAGTGTTGGGCTGCTATATAAGGTGCCAATGACATTAGTGAACAATTTTTTTGGATCAGTTCTAGATCCTAATTTGTTAGGATTGTAACGGTGGTGGGATTCCATACTGCATCCATAGTGTTGGGCATTTTGAACCACAATGTCAATTAAGATGATCTCCTTGAGATTAAGGTCAGTTTTCCAACAAGATGAAACCCAATTCATTCAGTAGCAAGTAGTGCAATGTGATCATGTTTCTTGTGTCGGTTCGTTGAGCACCAACTATATATAACCTAGACAGAGTATAAGCTGCTCTTTGTTTGCAGTATTCACAACACTCTCCATCACTTGAACACTTACAAAAACATTAAAACTACAGAAACCTACAACATTTTTCATTCACAGAAATACCCAAAGAAACTAACTACTAGCAAACGATTGCATGTCTAATAGTAAATTGAATGTTGATGACAAAAGATTAGCAGACACACAGTTTGAAGGAGAATGAATAGAGTTTTTAAAAGCTAAAGAGCAAGAGCCCAAAAAGGAACTCCTACAAAGCAAAAGGTGAAGATTATCATGAACCTAAACGTACTTAGATCCACAAGGTGAAGGAGGAGGGTTCTTACGCCTATTCCTTATAACTGGAAGAAGGGATATCAAGCCTACTTGAAATGTACTCTGTACTGAGCAAAGCTCAACTTGCATCAGAATCAAGCTACAAAAGAGTATCCTAGAATTCTGCCTGTCTTTTAGTTTTTGAGGATACAAATCGTGCGTGTTGTTGAGGAGGGTACATGTCTTTTAGTTGTCCAGTCATGGCAATCCAATGTTATGTATCGAGTGTCCAACAATTGAACATACTATATAGGATTGTGTCGATTGATTTGGGAAATGCTTAATTCGTTCATACGATTTGCCTTATTCTTGTTGTTGTGCTAGACTTTGAATGTTGAAATTGTAGCACTTGAGCAAACAACAACAAAAGGGTAATGATAAATTTGTCATGCCGTCTGTCTGTGACTGAATTTTTTCCATTGGTCCTAGACCAAATAGTTGCATTTTGAATTTCATGGGTTTTTTGGCAACACTCAGACAAGGTTGTAGAAAACCACAAGTGAGAGAAACTACAAAGTGTTCATGCTCGGTTAGCACAAGCACTCATAATTCTAGATCCGAGGAGTAAAAGGGTGAAAAAACAGAGAGGAGTGTTAAGGTGGTCTAATTACACTGGCCAAACCTTCAGCTCTTCAGACAGACTGATCAAGTTGTACAAAGGTTTTCAAGCTTCTGATTGGCCCTCCCCTCATCATCTCTCATGACAATGCATAACCTCTCTTCTTCTTCTTCTTCTTTTTTTTCTTTGCATAAATCATCCAGGCAGGGAATGATAAATGAATTTTCATCCATGGAGAGGAGGGTTATATGTATTTTTCATCCATCTATAAGAAAGTTATGAATTTTTTCATCCACTCACATCAGGGTTATGTTGGTTACTTTTGAACCTCTAAACACAAGGTTATGTCTGGTAACCAGCATCGTCTCTGGTTACCTAGTCCTTATGACTTATGAGTCTTGAGTACTGGGTTAGCAAGTTGTTAGATGGTTAGCAAGTTGTTAGTAGGTAGGTAGTAAAACCAGCAACCCTCTAGTTAGCTAGTAGTTACCTATTTTCTTACCTATCTACCTATATATGAGACCTATTTTCCTACAGAATTTGGTTACCAAGGTGAAACCAAGTATTAACTCAGTTGAGGTTCATCCACAACTGAGTAATAACGGGGCATCCAGTGGATGGTGCTCTGGTGGGTCCTGGTTCACTGTGGCCACAAGCCCAGGTTTAGGGTTTTAGGGTTTAGGGTTTAAACCTTAAACCCTAAACCCTAAACCCTAAACCTTGTACTAGAATTCATGTACCACAATGCATGAGTTAGGGTGTGTGGAGCCCATCCTAGGGGATTTAGGATCTCATCATAAATATGTAGATACTCTTGGAAAAGGTCAAGAAGAGCTAAGAAAATGCCTTCACTCCCTTTTTTTCTTTTTTCTTTTGTTTAATGAAAACAAGAGAAAACTCTAGGCCATCCAGAAATGGTGCCTGAAGTAAGGTGGGACAGAAGTTTCTAGTGTTGCTTCAAGGCCCCTTCCAAAGAAACTTTCACAAGAGTGGAAAACTATGACTTGCTCTCCAACCCATCCCAAAAATATACATCAAACTTGGAGAAATTTCCCAAGTGTATTTGGGAGCCACCTTACTTACATCCATGGATATCCCACTAAAAAAAGAGGAGGGATATTCTACCTAGTAGTCTTAAAAAATGGGTGAGATCTTCCATTGTTTAATCTTAGCATATGGGACTTTTAGGTACTCACTAACCTTTTGGTTTTGTTTTCCAAGGGGCCTATGTTATAAGTATTCAATTTTTTGCAACAAGATGAATCACTACAATTCTTCTTGATTTTCAAGTTCCTTATCTCACCTTAATTTTCATGTGGTTTTACTTCCTTTAGACAAATGAATGATTGGAAGTATCTCCAAATAATCCTTTATAACTCTATATAACCCTAAACCCCAAAAGAACCTCCAAAAACAAAAGTACTCATCACATACGTTTTTATGTGCTTCCCAATGTTTTTTTTTTTTTTTTCCACCCTCTCATTTCTTTGTCCCATTTGTCTTCTTCTCTTAAAAAATATGTCGTTCTTATTTTTCTCCTAAACAACATATTGCCTTCCAAATTCTCCTCCTTACTCCTTTATGATTCCAACTTTCTTCTTTGTTTATTTTAAACTCTCAAAATGCACAAAAAACACAAAAAAAAGGAAGAAAAGAACCAAGCTTTTAGAAATAATCTTTTAAAAAGTTAGGGTTGAATGACTTCAAAATGGAATTGCCTAAACCTAACAAGTCTTTTCATCCTAATGCACCATCTATTCTTGATCTACTAACCATCACACTTATTATACATAACAATGATGTTGTGTTCTAAGCAAGTGAACATGACGAATTTTTTTTAAATGTTTTTTTGACATGAATGAAATATTCATGGAATATTTTGTGCCACATGGGACAAAATATTCAATGATGTGGATGAATATTTTGTCACATGGTCATGGATGATAGTTGTTAATGGATGATTTTTTGGGATGAAAATTGTTATTAAATGAAAATCTTGGATGAAAGATGATAATGGATGAAATTTATGGGTCAAAGTCAAACATTGAAATTAGGTGGCAAAGGTTTTGGTTGGTTAATTTTGGAAATATATTAACATGAACTTAGGAAGTTATGCTTGAAACTCAAAATTGGGCAAACTAACATGGAACTTTCAATGTACTATCTTGCTCTCCACATTTACCACACATTTTGAACAAGCAAGTTCAAGAAAAAAGCCAAAAGAAAGAATGTCAATACTTGAAAAATGTGTGTATCTAATGTACTCTCCATTTACACATACAAGAAATGTCATACAATAATGAAATCCATGCAAGTGCAAATTGAGAAATTTCCAATTGTAAAAAGGATAGTTGAACATTGTAATTAAAAAGGTCAAAATCCAATGACAAATTTTGACAATCTATTATATTATCACATATGTGACAATGCACATTATAAAACATTATTTTTAATTCTTATTTGTGGCTAGTATGGGAAGGAAAAAAGTAATGAAACACAAGACTATGTCTTATCAAATTTTGTCTTTCCAGATCTTTATTCCATATGATTTCAAAAGGATGATGAAAATAAGGCTATAAATATTGTTTGAAAGGAATCCTACTTTGTCAATAAACCCTAAAAATATCATTATAAGAATGCAATTGAATTTCCTTTAATATGGGAAAAGGACAAGCTTTCACATTCCTATGGCAAACTCAAGAATCATTTTATGCAAAATTAAATGAAAGGATAATAGTCATGTGTAAAATTCTTAATATTGCCCATTCAACATGGAAGGAGATGACAATATTATGAATGAAAAAAATCATACAACAAATGAAAAGCTATAATTTGCGAAACATAATAACCATATAAAACATAAGACTATTAGATTAAATGAATTGCAACAATTTGCTTTTTGTTTGACTAGCAAGAATGGAACATAAATGAAAACTTTTAAATGCAAATATTAAACTTTAATTAATTATTCATAAGTCACATCAAATAAAATGCTTCTTGCAACAAACAAAAAACTTTAACCAATTGTTAGATATTACTACTAAATTTCAACATTTTCCAATGTTGTCAAAAAGCAACATCAAAATAAATTCAAACACCACATGGTTATGGAGGAAAAATACCAAAAATTCCATTTGGAGTATACCTCATCATATCTTGACACTAGGATTATCATTCAAATGCAAAAAATTACCAAAGCAAAGTTACATAAGACATTTCCAAAGAAAAGATATAAGGCATTGCTTCAAATTGATGAACCTTAAGCAAAGACAAAAGAGGCACATTATGGGAGAGAAAGGAAAGCTCAAAATTTGAAACAAAGATGGAGTTGTAAAGCAAGAGGTCTCCTTCAAATGCATAAAGGGAGATAGAAAGACTATTCTTCACCATTAATTTCCTATTGGTTCTAGGATGGACCAAAAAAGAGGACAAAACCAAGGATAGAAAGTTGAATCCCATCCATGAAGAAGAAGAGGAACTAAATGAAGAAGAAGGGGAGCAAGAAGAGGATGTGCATGTATATTTCAAGTAGCAACATCTTGGAATTTGTGAAAGAATGTGTATTTCATTATAGTGGAGAAATTTGTGATATTATTATTCTTAACACAAATTTTTGTAAGATTATTTGTGATTTCTTTGATTTTTGCGTGAACATTAGTTTTGGGAAATAGAGGAGGACAAGAGTCTATGATTGAGGAATTTAGTGAAGGATCAACAAACAAACAAAGAAGGATACTAAAGGGGAAAATTTTGAGAAAAATACATTTGAAAAAAAAAGGTGGGAACAAAACCGAAAAAGTTTTATATAGAAAGGATGATATGGAGAGAAGGAGTAAGATAGGTTTATAAGGTTTTTTGTGAGGAACACAAAGAGGGGCAAGGGTGTTGTGAGATTCTCAAATAAATAAGGGTTGGGGTGGGGTTTGTTGTGAAGGAAAAGGGAAGATATTTAGATAAACAAGGGATGAAGATGTTATTGGTGAAGAGATGGATTCTTTAAAAAAAATACATGTATAGGAGGGAGACAATTAAGAGAGTTAAGTTTTTGTTTTGACAAGCATTTTCAATTCTCACAAGAATTTTTATTAGAATAAGGTGAGATTTTGTGATTTTGTCTGATTTTTTTAGGGCCAAGAGGGTGTTTTTACGTTTTTTTTAAGGAAGAGATGGAGCAAGGAGTTCTTTGATTGAAAAAGAGGGGTCGAAAAAGGTTTATTGTGAAAGGGAAGGGGTTAGGGAAGAAAGGGGAAATGGTTTGTTTCAAGAAGGGCCAAGTTGGGTTTTTGGTGGTTTTTGAAGAAAGGAGGTTGAAGAAGGGTTAGGAGGTTTGTATTTTATTGTTTGTGAGAAAAATAGGGTCGAAAACTTGGGAGGGGTTTCTTGTGAGAGAAGATCTACGAGCTTGTTATAACTCCTAAACATGACAAGGCAATGGCTAGGGAGGAGATTACGAAAAAAATCTATACAAACAAGTGATTGGGAGTCTTTTATTTGTGGGTGAAAACAAGGTGAAGTAAACAACTTATTGCTCTATGTCAAAAAAAATAGAAGTAGCAATAAAAAAAACTTTGATGTATTAGAAGTAGAAATATTATTTTATACAATGATTAATATGATGATAATATTTCATTTTATATTATAATGCTAAAAATCCCCATTTTGAAAGTGGATTTAAATATATTTCTTTTAATGCATCTATCTGCACAAGATTCTCAATCTTACAAAATAGATTATAAGTAGATTAAATATTGATTTTTAAAAAATTTCAAGTTAATGAAGACCTAAAAGATATTTATGTATTGTCAAAGTATGCATGTTATAATCACAATATATCAAAATTTCAATGTGAAATAGGTTTGAACATTATATTGACGAATCATTTTCAAAAGCACTTTTAATTTAATTTTTATAGTACCAAAGTTGTTCAAATTTTTTATGTAACCTACCATAAATTAAATGCAATGACTTGATTTTTAATATTTTTTCTTAAGGATATTTTGAATCTACTTTCTTGTGTTTACATAAAAAATTATTTCATTTAAAAACTAGACTTAGATGGACAACCTTTTTTGTTTACTTTAGTTTGTTAGCACCCTCGTAAGATAAATACCCTCCCAATTTCATCAATATTATTAGGTTTTTCTTCATGAAATTGTTGTTACAAGACATTTGAAAAAGAGGAAGTTGGATTTTGAAAGAGGTTCAATGACATCATCTAAAAAGACACCAATTACCATTGAAAGAAAGGTATTCAAATGTCAAAAAAATTATTTGCAAGATGAAAACATTATGGGGAATGTTATCACAACATGTTTCAAAAAAACATGTTGTCATCTTTTGTTATTCATATCATTTACGGTTGAATGAAAGTTAGAAGAGAATTCAGATATTTCTAAAACACAATCTAACAATTTCAACAATATTTAGATGCATGAAGATTAATACTATTTTGATTTTCCACTAAAAATATTATGCATGGTAGAAGATTGGCCTTCAAGGGCCTAGATGTGTCGAGCATCAAAGGAGGAGCACTTCCAAGCCACACAAAAGCAAATCCTTACTTTATTATGTTATATTCTAGTTTTTATTCACAATTGTATAAAGAAACCATGAAAGCTAATTGTGATGTTATCATCCTTCTTCAAGTTCTTTCTAGTTTATAGATGACACCTCACGTTTTTTTTTTGTTTTAATTTTGTAGTAGCCTTCCAACCTTAAGTTTGTTATTGACCAATTCCAAGGTCATTCGATTTCATTCTTTTTCAAGCTGCAAATAACATCATAATTTTTTTTTGTCTATGTCAATTAACACCCTACCTTTTAAAAAAAATGGAAGGTCATGGCATCATCCTTCATTTCCTTTTATCATCCTTCACTTACACAAGGGATAATCAAATAATTTTCTTTTTGAATTTTCTTCATTTTTAATATTTTGATCTTGATCAATGAGTTTTCTTTCTATTTTATGACCTTCTTACCACCCAATCTCAATGATGATTTTCACACCATCATCTTTCTTTGGTTTTTTTTCATTTGTCTTGAACACTTGATGACAAAATGTTGTTTTTTTGTTGTTGTAGCCCTAATGCCTTAATTTTGGTGTTATGGTATTACCATTATCTATTTTAATCTTTTTGTATATTCCCATTTTGGATAAAGATTTTGTCTTGCTATTTCATGCCCCTTCCTACCACCTAATTCCAATTTCAAGATGGTCATCCCATTATCTTCATCTTGGACATTTGACCATGCATATTGTTGTTTTAAATTTTTATTGTAGAACCAAGACCTTAATTTTGGTGCTTAATTTAATCATTTCTAAGGTCATGTGAAGTAGAAGAATGTAAATGAACAAAAGAATAGATTTTGAATGATGGAATGAATGTAATTGAATGGTAGGAAGGGCATGAGATAGTAAGAAAAACAATTGATCATGCCATGTGTAAGAAACTTGAGGAACACATTTGAGTCTTTTTCATAGTCTTTACAAAATTGACTCCTTCTGATGCAATAGATGTTCATTTTCAAAGGTCCTAAATCAAAAATTTTAATTTTTAATTTCATCAAGTGGATTTTTGGTTTGAATTCCTTGACATTCATATGATGAAAAATCAACAAATTGCCATGATTTCCATGGGTTCAAATGGTGAAACATAAATAAATTTTTAATTTTCATTTTCATTTTTTTTATGGTCTCACACCCCTTTTGGCTCATTGGATTGTGATTGCACCCATATGAATTCATGCAATTATCAAGGAGTTTAATGTGTCAATAGGGGACACAACATGCATTCCAAGCTTGTTAAACTACATGCAACATTAAAGGCATGAAATTTAGGAAACAAGTTTTTACATGGAATTTAAGTCCAAGGATTCCACACTTGAAATAACAAGACTTAGGACCTTCAAATTAGAGGAATAGAAGCAATGAAACATGTGTTTTATAGGTACAACACCCATCATACATGAAAATATGAATGTTTTCTTTTCAAACATTTCACATGGTTCATGTGTTATGTTCAAGATTATCAATTCCTTGTTTTGATCATACCATTTTGGTAATGTTATTTTAAAAAAAATTTGTTGCCAAAATTAATAGAAATTCAATTAACTTATCATTCATTTTTTTGAATGGAAAAACTTTGTTTTATTTTGTTTAACTCAGTCCCAAAATTAACCATTCCAATTTATGGTGATCAAAACACCATCATTTTTAAAAATATTTTGGTTTTGGTATTATCATTTTCTTTAATTCTATTATTAATATAATAAAGATACAAAATTCTTTTTCCATTAAATTTTTAATTTGTATATTGAAATTAAAATTTCCACTTTTAGGTATTCAACAGATCATTAATTTTTGGGATCTTTGAATGGATGTTAATTTCAATATCAAAATTTTCATGAAATTATTAGATCTTGGCACTTTTTTTTTATAAATTAAATTTTTTTTGTGCATTTCTTTTGTTTAATTTTTATACCAAAATTTAAAAATCAACACTCCTTTGTGTCCCATTTTGGCTCATTTAACTTTAAATTTAGTGCCAAAATTAAAACATTGTTCTTTTTATACTTGAGTTTTTAGTTTTGTGTTGATTTTTTCTCTTTCTCTATTTGTATATTCTCTTTTTAATTTCGGTGTCAAAATTAAGAAAATATTTACAAGGTACCATAAATTTTTTAATTTTGACATCAAAAGTAACAAAATAATGTCATGATGATCTTCCATGTTGTTTTTTCTTCTTTAATATTAGTTTTCAATAATAACATCTAGCTTAATTTCAATGTCAAAATTAAGAAGATTTTGAAATGAATGTCATCCCATCATTGTCTTCTATTTTTTCTAATTATTTTCATAAATCCATCATGGTGGATTTCAATATCAAAACTAAAAATATGAAATCATAGTCATGCCATCATCCTTTTTTCCTTTTAAATCTTTCATTGCACCACCGTTTTTTTCATTATCAATTATGTGTATTTCCTTCTTCCCCATCTACCATTTATAATATGTGGAATGATGTTTAAACTTGATTTAAACAAAAATTCATGCATTAAAAACATCTATCCTTATTATATATGTTTGTTGTTCAATAATTTCCTAACTTTTGCCAAGTTGGACATTTTTGGGAGAACCTTTTCCTATTTGTGTTACCCCTTTCCTTTGGAACAAGTAATTCCTTTTCATAGTCTATGTGTGGATTGCATTGGCATTAGATGTTGCAACACTATTATTAACTTGAATAATTGCTTAGTTTTGTTAGTTATAGTTAGTTATAAATAACATACCATAAATTGCTTGACTAACATGCACTTAAACCAAAAGTTGAAACATTAGCACAATGTTTGTGCACTCAAAATACATCATAACATTTCATCAAATGCATGGTTCTTATTAATTGACTGCATGTGTTGATGTTGTTGATGATTACCACGTTGTGGTTGAAGGAAACAAAGATTCAAACTATAATGAACACCTTTTCATTAACAAATAGATGCCATGTAATGGGCACTAGCAAATTTTTGACCTTGTGAAAACATAGCAAATGTGATGGAAGGATTGGACCAATCATTACAACATATATTGTTTTTGTAATTGGTGTTTTTCTTAATTTAATTTAGAATAAGTTTAAATTTGTGCGACTTTCAAACATGATGTGTTAAAAAAAAGCCACCCATGGGCTTGTGTAATCGTATGACATTTTGAAGGCTCCAATGTTTTATAACAAAATATTGGAGTTTGATGAGTTTTTAAAAGATTATGAAGTTTGTAACACACAAGAAAACTTTTTTTTGTTTGCTCCATAAGAGGCATTAAGGGAACATAAATGAACATACATAGGGCTTGGAGAGAAGAATTAAATGGATAAGATTTTTACTATTAACTAAATTGACAAAGCTATCATAAGCATGCATATGAAAAAAAAACAAAAGAAAAAGTTGAGATTTCCTAAGAAAGATTAACGCTAGCTAGTTGACATTTTATTTTTTTTGTTTTTCCTTGTATAAGGTGGACTATTGAAGGCTGAAGGGATGTTAGGTGAGAAGGATTTTATTAATCACCCCACTCATTTTATTTCTTTATTTTCATTTTTCAAATTGGAAGGGTGAGGAAGATGGGGTGGGGGGCTCCCAAAAATCACCTACCCACCTACTTGTTTTTCCTTTTTTTAGGTTAGAGGGTTTTTTTTTTCCTCCCATTCTTCAAGTTGAAAGGGTGAGGGAGGTGGGGCAAGGGGCTTCCATTAATCATTTACTTGCTTTCTAAATAATAATAAAAATATTTCAAATCAATAATTGGCCTTTGAAAAATGTCACCAAAATACATCTTGAGGGGGTCAACATATGTAGTTTACAAGTTAGCTTAACATAACTAGCACATAGATTACACACAATCACATACAAAGGTCTCCTTCACTTGAGAAAAATTCAATTAGACTTGGACAATTTCAATCATTTACATTATGCATGTCAATCCAAAAATTATTTCAACCTCATGTGTAGCAACTCATAAAATTTTAGTTTTAGTTGAAGAATTGGCTACATTATTTTCACCCATCTATTTTATAATCGAAGTGTTATAATATCACTAAGAATTCACTTGTGTAGGGGAGACAACATGTTAATCCATTTGGTTTCGTTATTTTTAAAAATTATAATCTTTTGTTTTGAATGAGCTCTACAAGCTTGCAATGTTTTATGTGCTTCTCGGGTGATGGTACAAAATAGTTGTACATAGTTGCAAAAGGGCTCTGAGTTTGTAAACAATGAACACGGTAGAAATGGTTTGGATAGCAAGGCTGGTACAATTTGTTGTGTAATGCACACCAACAACATTAAGAGCATGCTTATCCTTGGACTAAAAGTGACCCCTATTATAATGTTATAGCATACAATATATACACAAAAATACACAAGCAAATAAACTACAAGTTTTAAATAAGCCCTCATACATTATAAAAAATTATATTAACATGTTAATCAAATTGTTTAGCATAGATCCATATATCACACTTCCCAAGTTTAACCATGGGTACATGCTTGACAATGTTCCACCACATAGGCATGTCATTATCCAACACTACTTATCCAATATTGATTATCAATAGAATTTAGCTCAGCACAAGACACCTCTAAAATGTATTCTAGAAAAATTCCTTTTTAAGTTCATCATGTTATGTATATTCAAAGGGAAACAACTTAAAGAACAATAAAAAATGATTCGAAGACTATAATCCCTAATCCATTAAAAATAAACCTATATTTGAAATTGGAAGGAGGTTTCATAGGAGACGTAACAATTGGAAACAGATACAAAGGTTTCAAACCTAAGTACATGCGCAAGTGTGAAACCAAGCAATCAAACTTTGAAATGCACATCACATTACAAGTATGATTTGCATACCCATAAACACATATAGAATTGAGGAACAATTGCAAGAATGACGTAGAGCAAATATAAAACAATCAAGCAAAAAAACAAATTCATATAGGGAATCAAAACATGCAGCAAGAATCAAGCAAACTATAGGTTTTTATTTGCTTACCTTTATTTAGCCAAACCTTGACTTGAATTCTCATTAGACGAACATCAAAGTTATATTTTGTCTTCTACTTCCAAGCACATGAAGGTTGCTTATGCATTCCTTTGAGTGGTAGTACACAACCATTGGAGAACTCCATCATGAATAAAATACAAGACCTAAACAAGCCTAGGACCCACTCAACCCACCTTGAAGCATAATCCTTGCATACTAATTCAAAGCTCTAGACACGACTTATGAATTTAAAACAAACATTACAACCTAATTTCTCACCAAATCATTGATCAACCAAATTGTTACCTCCCACAAGAGCATTGCTTCAATCCAACAGAAATCACCCTCTCAATGCATTTTGCCCAAGTCGCCATCTTTTCCAGAAATTGTTCATAATTGCATCACACTTTATACCATATCCTTTGCACATTAGGTGCCTAAAGGAAATCTATTTTTGGGTGTATGGGCCAATCAAAGAGATCCATCATAAAAAAGGAAATTACTTTGGATGCAACCCCCCACCGTCCCGCCCCCAACAAGTAACTATTGCCCTACTATCTTGGCAGCTTCAACACTAATTTATATTATTTTCAGGAATGTTGAAATTTTCAAATTTAAAAATAAAATAAAATAAAATAAAAAATATATATATAAAGAATTTGTGAAGGAAAATATTGAATCCTCAAAAATATTCTATTTGCCAAAATGAACTCCTACTCTCTACACCCACTCCACCTTCATATGTCATGTTTATGTAAGTGATTTGTTTACTTTAACCACATTCTCAACTCTTTTGAATACACAACATTCGGGCTGACTTGTCTTCCCGAATGTTCCTTCTCATCCTTCCTCCTCCTCTTCCTCCTTGCTTTTGGCAGCACTTTAAACACCCTTGCAAAAGTTGTGGAACCTTGGTTTTGGTGTGGAAAGGAGGGTAGCACAATCGGTTATGGTTGAATTTTTCAAAATCAATTATCCCCAAGTGAATGTATTCGGATGAAGTATATGGAATGGATATACACAAAACAACCACAAATGCAATTAATTATTGGATGAAATGCAATTAACTATTGGATGACATGCAATTAACTATTGGATGACATGCAATTAATTAACATGGATGAAAGTTTGGGGATGAGGGTGGCATGGCATGGCATGGATCTCAAAAGGTGACTAACGCATTAAGGAGTGGGCCCTCTTTTCAGAACAACCTAAGCTCTCGTTGGGCATGCCACACTTCTTTAAGGATAACTTCAATATGTCGGAGCTTCTTTCCAAAGTTTCTAATAGCCAAAAAAAATAAAATGAAAGCTAGGATTACTTTGTATTTTATGCATTAGTAAGTAAAGTGTAAGTGGTGAAATGGGTTGTTTTTCAATCCACAAAAGAAAGGTTAAGTTTTACACAAACCAAACTTGGTATGCAAGTTTAGCCAAGATGTGAAATATTAAAATAAAAAGAGAATATTATGTCACAATGTTCCAAAATTATGTTGCAAAATTTTTAATAAAATCTTTTTTTGAACAACATTCATCACCTTTGGACTCTGATTTTAGTTTAATAGTATTTTTTTCAAAAACCAGTTTTTAAAACTATTTAGACAATTTCTAAAAACCTGTTGCCATTTAATGGCGAATCCTTATTGGCATGCTAGCCAATGATGCAACATCAGAAGATTGAAAAAAAAAATCACCAGTCTCCATTATGTTTTTATTGGCAAAATTTTGCCAGAAAAGAGAAATTCAAAATTAAAATTAAAATTTTAAAAAAAAGAAATAAAAAAGTGGATAGAATGTTTTCAGTTGACAGAAGTGAGAAAACAAAATTTTAAAAAAATCTTCAGATTTATATATTTAGTTTTTTCATTGTATAGCCAACAAATATTGAAGGATGATAAAACTTTGAACTTTATTGGGTGGATTCTGCATCACGGTTAAAATGGGGAAAGAGAGAGTTGAGCTACCCTAGTGGCTCAGGGTTCGGTTACCAAAGCTGGGCCACAGTGAACCAGCACCCACCATGAAGGATGGATGGTAAGTGGTCACAAAACAGTTTTCTGTTGAGTTCCAGTCCCCTAGGTAACCATGGTGGTTAGCTCAGTTGCTTCTTTTTACTACTTACCTACTAACACAACCCACAAGCAAGTTGCTAGTAGGTAGGTAGTAAAAACAACCCTTACCTACTTATGTATAAACCATCCACTTCCCTAGTATTAGTTACCTATTTTCTTACCTATCCACCTATATATATGAGACCTATTTCTTACATACAGTAAACTCTCTGTAAACTAATATCCTTGGGACCGGCTGAAAGATATTAGTTTATGGAGGATATTAGTTTACACAAATTATATGAAGGGTAATAAAAATCATTTCGGAACCTGCCAGAGCAGCATGGAAGGTCACGGAGGTTAGTAGAAGGTCATGGATCATTGGGGAAAGTAATGGAACCTTGTGAAGCTTGGTGGGAGGATCAAAGAAGCACGTAGAAAATCATATGACATGAGTGGTAGAAATCTTGGCAGAAAGTGAGGTTGTGAAAAGCTGCATTCTGGGTACTCTCAGAATACCCTCCTTTGCTCTATAAAAGGGGCTGTGGGCAGTCAGCTGGTCAGTCTTGTATTAGTTTATAAAATGTTATGAGATCAGAAAACAATATTGAATATCAGTTTATGGAGAATTATTCGATTAAATATGAGGCCCTATTAGTTTAGAGAGAATATTAGTTTACACAGTATTAGTTTAGAGAGAGTTTACTGTAATTGGTTACCAAGTTGAAACCATATACTAACTCGAGTTGAGATTCATCCACGACTGAGCAATAACAGGAGGCATCCAGTGGATGGTGCTCTGGTGGGTGGGTGGGCGCTGGTTCACCGTCGCCCAAAAGGTGGCGATTGAGAATTTAAATCCAAACTGGACCCCTTCTCCTCCGCTCACACCGCCCTGGTGGTGCACGGGGTAAAGCCCGGCGTAAAAATCACATGTTTGTTTTCTATTGAAAAAAATCCGTGATAACCGGCGGGTACTGACTGAATATCCACCAGGTATCATGGGGAAAAAATAATAATTAATTAATTAATTAATTAATTATATATATATATGCGGAGAGCTTTATGAAAATGTAATGCCCACAAAGGGTCTTTGCTTTGCGGGCAATTACGTTTTGTAAATCTTGCTGGCTCTTTATGCCAAGTAAGGTGCTCTCCAGGTACAATAAAAAATAAAATAAAAATACAATGCTCTTTTTTTTTAAATGTTAGGGTTAATCAAGTTACAAATACCAAAAGGAAAAAAGAAAAGAAAAAGAAAAAAGAAAAAAGTTTGAAGAAAGAGGGTACTTGACTGGAGCTTCTTGCTCGTCTCACTACAAATCTATGGATTTTGTACATTTGGATATCAGATCCAATTCAGAAATATGATAGATTTGTGGAGTTGCACAAGAAGAAATCTTGTCGTTATGGAATAAATCTATGCCATTTGTACATTTCGAGCTGAGATTCCACAGATATATAGTAGATTTGTGGAGCTGTTCAATACAAGAAGAAGGTGCGACTTTGTGGAACAAATCTATGCTATTTGTTCATTTGAAACTGAGATCCACAGGTATGGTAGATTTTGTGGAGCTGTACAAGAAGAAAGTGTGACTTTGTGGAACAAATCTATGCAAATTTGTTCATTTGGAACTGAGATCCACAGATGGGGTAGATTTGTGGAGTTGTACAAGAAGAAAGTGTGACTTTGTGGAACAAATCTATGCAAATCGTACATTTCAAACTGAGATCCACAGATTTGGTAGATTTTCGGAGTTGTACAAGAAGGCAAACGCGGCGTTGATTGTCGGTCCCGGAGGTTTTTGTTGCACGTTCGCCGTGCGGGATTTCGTTGCAGCGCTGAAGAGGAAGAAGAAGAAGAGGAGGAGGAGGAGGGGTTTGCAACAAAGAGTTGACTAGTGCTTTCCTTACAGCATAATTTTCATGGAAGTGAAGAAAATTTCTGGGAATTTGTTTTCATAGAGGAGGTGAAGCCAGATAGATTATCGCTCCTCCCGTTGTTGAAGAGGCAGGAGAGCTGCCGGCTTTTAAGTCTTTGATGATCTGCAATGCTCTCTAGCACTGGTGGTCGCTAGTTTGGGGATTGAAAAGCTTTTGACAATTTCTGAAAACCAACTTGTGTGTGATGGTAGACAATTAGAGAGCACAAAAGACGGTGCAGCAGCAACAAGAGAAGCGAATTTTGAGGCCTGGAACTGGTTTTTTTTGTTTGTTTGGGTTCAAGGACGGTTTTTGATGGAAAGCTTGGTGATGTTGAAGAAGCTGAAGAAGACGGGGAGAATTTCATGAATCATGAGTTTGAGATCATGCTTGCGACTTCTTTCATTTCCAGGAAGAATTCTGAAGAAATGGTACACTGGTGTTGATGACACAAATGGATGAGGAGGGGGAACAGAGAAACTTAGTGTTGAAAATTCGCCAACAGTTTTTGCATTCCTTTGTTGCTACACGCTGTTGTTGTTGATGTAATTGGGAGGCGAAGAAGTGAATCACAAGAGCGCGACCGAAAATTGGGTTAGAATTCTTATGATTTCAGCAGAAATGGGAATAGGAGGAAGTTTTGCAGCAAAAGCAATTGAGGTACTAGTCCCATCATGGGGAGAGATCAACGTCTCCTTGGTGGCTGCACTGTCAGTGCTGTTGTTCGCGGGTTACTTGCATCAACAAGCAAACATGTCGAAGGAGGAGGGGGAGGAGGATCATGAGGAGACGACAACAAATCCTGAACGAAAAGGACAAGACATACTAGCAACAACACCACCACCTTTGGAGCTTGAAAACGACGACAACGACACCGTCAAAGCTTCAGCTGCTGGATCAACAATCAGCGGGGTAAACATTAAAAAACCACAACAAATCCTGAATGCTCCGAGCTTGAACATCTCTCTGCCTGAGTCTGAAGAGGACAATTAAATTCCCATGAGCACAAGAGAATTTTCTTCAAACTCTTTGCTTGAACATCTCTCTGCCTGGGCTTGAAGAGGACAATCAAATTCCCACAAGCACAAAAGAATTTTCTTCAAAATCTTTGCTTCAATTTCTTGAAGAGGACAATCAAATTCCTACAAACGCGAGCAAATTTTCTTCAAAACTCTTTGCTTCAATTTCTTGAAGAGGACAATCAAATTCCCACAAGCACAAGAAAATTTTCTTCAAAACTCTTTGCTTCAATTTCTTGAAGAGGACAATCAAATTCCCACAAGCGCGAGAAAAATTTTCTTCAAAACTCTTTTGCTTCAATTGCAAACTCTTGACTTGTGCAGTATTTTAGTTGTCCATGGGGGGAGGGGGGATCTCAAACTCATAACTCTTGAGCTGCTGACAAGATTAAGCTGACGAGTAAGGGAATTTGTTGGTTGCTGAACAGGAATTGCTGCCAGAAAAGAAGACAAGCTCCTTCATCTACCTCATTCGGGTACAAACTTGCCGGTTGGATCTTCTATTGCAAGACCTGGGTGTGTGAAGCTTTTGGAAGCTCTGAGAGTTGTAAAGCTTTGTAGTAAAAACAAAATAGACTGCGAAACTTGATGTTTCCACAGGAGGTGCCTGCTTATCTTCACATTGATTGGAAAAAGGTTGATGATCACTACTGTGAATGTCATGGTTGATCTGCTGCTTCTTCCTGTTCAAGAATGTTCACAGCAGAAATTCTCACGACAATTATGTTACGAGTGTAGAATCCATCATTCTTTCAGCTTCAGTCTCACTCAAGATTTTGTTGCCACAACGGTATTGGACAGCTTTGAATCCTTGATGACTCATGCTTGTTTTGAATGGTTCTGGATGATGACACAGCTTTGAATCCATGATGACTCATGCTTGCTTTGAATGGTTCTGGATGATGACACAGCTTGAGCTTCTAGCAGCTAAGAACTTGATTGCTGCCAATTTGAATGGCACATCAGATCCATATGCAGTCATCACATGTGGTGCACAAAAGCGTTTCAGGTAAATGCAACACTAGACTTTTGTCTGTGCAATCCCTTTCAAACACACAAGTCCTCAGTAGTCAGGCACTTCATCATGTGCTCAACAAGAGAAGAGAGACTAGATCCTCCTCCTCTGTTTCTGTGCATTTTTTCTTCCATTTCATTGAGTTTTTGCTGAAGTTCTTCAATTCAGCAGTGGCAGATTTTTGTGGTGCAAGAATGCAGGACTACTACTACTACTACTCCTCTTTTGGCTTGAATTCTCGAGCACTTTTAAACCTACTTGACTTACATGGGTGGAGTTTTGCTTTGGCTGCAAAAGTTCAATGATCGCAGGCTCCAGGAATCCAATGTGGGGTGAAGAGTTTGATTTCTACTCTGAGGAGCTTCCTGTGGAGGTGTGTGTCACTTTGTGCGATCCTTTAGCATGGAACCCTAATCCATGACGGTGGTTTTCAAGATTGTGCAATTCAGTGTACATGTCTCTGATTCCTGCACATCTGAGACCTGCAATTGCTGGTATTGATTGTTTGGTACTGATTTTGCAATTGTCACTGCCACAGATCCAGATTGCAATATATGACTGGGATATCATGTGGAAGAGTAATCTCCTTGGATCAATGAGCTTGATCATTGATGCAGAAGAGCAAAATGGAGCTGCATGGCACATGCTTGACAGCACTGGCCAGGTAAGAAACAGAGGGTGTTGAAAATTATTTTAAGTTTGTGCTCTTTGGTGACTTGTGCTTCCTCTGTCTCTGGTCTGTATCCATGTATTGTTTGCTTTTTCTCTTCTCCTCACTCCTCCAATGCGGTGCTCTCTCTTTGAATGAGGAAGAAGGGTGCTATCGCATCATATAGCTTAGAAACTCAAAAAAATTGCCAAGCATTCTATCACATCATAGCTCAAGAAACTCAAGAAAATCCAAAGCATTCTATCACATCAGAGCTCAAGTAACTCAAGAAAAATGGAAAGTGTTCTATCACATCATAGCTCAAGAAACTTAAGAAAAATGCAAAGTGTTCTATCACATTGTAGCTCAAGAAACTCGAGTAAAATGCAAAGCATTCTATCACATTGTAGCTTAAGAAACTCAGGAAAAGTGCAAGCATTCTATCACATTGTAGCTCAAGACACTCAAGAGAAATGCAAAACATTCTATCATATTGTAGCTCAAGAAACTCAAGAAAAATGCAACATGTTCCATCACATCATAGCTCAAGAAACTCAAGAAAACTGCAAAGTGTTCTATCACATTGTAGCTCAAGAGACTCAAGAAAATTGTAAAGCATTCTATCACATTGTAGCTCAAGAAACTCAAGAAAAATGCAAAGTGTTCTATCACATTGTAGCTCAAGAGACTCAAGAAAATTGCAATGGCATATGCTAAGAAAATGGTTATGGACCTGTCTACAGGTTTGCATACAGGTGATGTCAAAGAGATATCCTGTCAGTGCTTCTGGGTACATAATCCCATGTTCCTTTTCCATCTCCAAGTTTCTTTGTCTTGTTACAAAGTGCATTTGATCAATGTGCCTAGCATGTTTGCGGATTCATTATAGGTAGTGTTCAAGGTTGAGGTCTTGTTGAATACCAGATTTTCATCTGAGCAACTTCTGGTGAAATTCAGAAGCTTGAATGGATATCTTGGAGTTGTAGCACGGAGGAGACTGTCACAGGATCAATCAAAGCCTGTTGGGACAGAGGTGCATCAGAAGCCAGGACCACTTCAGACGATCTTCAATCTGCCACTGGATGAGGTGAAGAAATTCAATCTTTTCCTTTCCTCTGTACTACTGGCTTCTCTATTGTGTGCTATGTGTCAACAGCTGTGTCTAGAATTGTTTCCAGCACAATTGCCTTACTCTTTTCAGCTGCTATGTTCAGAGCAAGTCTTTCCAACTGCAACAACAGGTCCTGCAGATACTGTTTTCAATGACAATTTGATAACTCCATGCTGCAGGTGGTGGAACACAGCTACTCATGTGCATTAGAGAGATCATTTCTGTACCATGGGCGGATGTATGTGTCAGCCTTGCACATTTGTTTCCACTCTAACATCTTTGGAAAGCAGCTGAAGGTGAGTTCTCCAGAAACACAAGTTGCAATTCTGACTGTCCCAAAACATACGACAAACACAGAGAGTTAGGAGTCAACTAATACAAATCCTTCTTATCCAATCTTTCGGGGACTGTTCAGAAAAGTGAAAAAAGGTTTGAGCTCAATCTTTGATGGTGGTACCTCCTGACAGTGTCAGAAAGTGAGGTTTTTCCCTCTTTGCAGTGTCCTCAGACCAGGCATTGATTAGCTGCTTCAACTGTCAGGGTTGTTCTCTCATATGACAGGATTCTTATGTTCATCCAAATAGCACTACAAACTTTTTCTTTGGATTGTTGCATTTGCCTTTGGTGCTTATCTTTCTAGTGCTTGTAATCTCCACAGGTCATCTTACCTTATGAAGACATTGAAGAGGTAAAGACAAGTGGTTGCTGTTGTACATAACATTGCAATTCTTTTGCAAAGCTTCTTAAGCTTACAACTCTTGGTTCTCAAGATCTAAGCAAAAATCCGTTGCTTGTGTTGCTGAGTTTTTTTCTCTGTCTGAGACAGTTGGAATGTTTTGGGGGGTCTCGGTATCCACAGATGAAGAGGAGCCAGCATGCAGTCATCAACCCTGCCATAAACATTATCTTGCGGTCAGGTTCTGGAGGTCAAGGAGTGCCTCCTTTGGCTGGTGTTGATGGTGAATTTTCTCCTCTCATTGTGCTCCATGACATTAAACTGAAAGCAAAGATCTGCATCTTCATCTTTCAAGGCATCATGAAGAATATTTCCAAGCCTGCAGATTACCAGCAATGCTTGTAATGTTTGTGAAACAATTTGATAGATTTGTTTGTTTTTTGTCTTCAGCAACATGCAAGATGTGTCAAACCATGTGGATGGATTTTGTGTCTTTGTTCCTGCATCATTCTGTCTCTTTGGTACTGCAGGCAGACCCAAGTACAAATTTGCATCATTCTGGAACCGAAATCATACACTCCGAACACTACAACGAGCACTCGACAATTTCAATAACATGCATGATGCTGCAAAACAGGTAAATCCTTAACACACTGTCTCCTTACTGATTTTGACAAGGAACCCAGAGGAATTGACAGTTGAATATCATGCATTATCTTTGGCAGTGCCTTCTATGAGTTCTTGATGATCTCTGTGGTTGCATGTTCAGCTTTGCAAGAACTTCCATTCTCTGATTTTGGAGTGAATACTGAACTGGTTTTGCAAGTTTTTGCAAATGACCCTGGAGAATGATGAGGAAAAAGAGCATGGTCTGATTTTGATGTGTCTTTCTCATTTTCCTTGGAGAATTGCAGGAGCATGAGCAGACATTTGCAAGGCAAGAAGGAACATTTGGATCTCTAGAACAGAATGCAGTGGACATCAAGACATCCACACCACAAAATCTAGAGGAGATAATAGTTTTGCCCTCCATAAAAGATGATGTCCTACACCAGATTTGCAAGGTTTTCTCCTTTCCAGCCCATTGAGCTTCAGGTCCTTGAAATAAATTAGATGACATCTGTTGCATATTTTGATGGAAATGTATTCCTCTGATTTGGTTGAAGATGCAAGTTTAGTGTAATTGATGAGCCACTCTTGTTTGTGCACAGGTGGAATTGGCTTGCACAGCCCAAGAGTATTTCACACTTTGTTTAGCGGATGATTCCAAGTTCATTGAGGACTACTGTGCAGAGCGCAAAGATACAGATCTTCAGGTAACTGGACACTATTCCAAATACTGCATGTATTCAAACTCTGTACTGTTGTGGAAATTATGGAGAGCTGCAGTTCTGGATGCATCAATGTCTGTTCTGCTCATGACTTTCTTTACTCATGCCAGACTTTCTTCACTCATGCACACAGAAGGGGAGTCATTTGGTCAAGTTTGTAAAATTGTGTGGCAGGTGGAACAATGGCGGCATTTGGCAGACGAGAAGGGTGGAATGGCTCGAATGGTGACATACAGATCACTCTGCCACAGTCCCATGTGTCCTCCAGACACTGCTGTAACAGTATGGCAGCATGTGACTTTTTCTGATGACAAGAAAGTCTTGGTTGGTTCCCGCAGCCTGAGTCCTCATGCATATAAGCATCAAGCAATATGCTCTATTGTATTTTTTTGTACAAGCTTGATTTTTGTGGTGCTGTAATTCGGTCTAATTTGCAAAAGCTTTATGACTGAGCAACAAGATGTGGGCTGAACTGAGGTTTTCAAGAAAGAGTGGCATACTGATTAGGGTTTCAGCCTGGAACCATGAGATTGTTTAGGTCATACTATGAATCTGCTATACTTGTACCATTTGAACATCAATGACTCCTTACAATGCACTCTCCATTCTGTTTCTTACGTAATACTTTTGCAGGTTTTGGAAATTGTGAACCAAGCACATGATGTTCCCTTTGGTTCTAGTTTTGAGGTGCATTCCTTACTCCCTACCTGTGCATGCTACTCAGGAGTTTCTTTCATTAAAAATGCATACATGCACATGTCTGTTCTTGGTCTTGGTAGGCTCTGTAACCACAGAACTACAATCCATATTCATTCAAAACAGTATGGCTTTGGTTTAACCTGATTTTGGGACTATCATTGGGGACCAGGTCCATGCAAGATGGTTGCTCGAGACATCATCAGCAACTTCTTGTACTCTTGTTGTCAAAGTTGGTAAGAATTAATAACCAATTGCTCAACATTAGGCTGGATGGAACTCTATCAGACTGCCTAGCATGCAGAATATAGGGTCTTATTTGCTGCACATTGGAGAATTGTTCTTGGCATATCAACTTGGTCACAGCTGCAAAAATCTGCAAACTATGTCCCAGCCACTCTGCATTAGTCCCAACATATTAAAACTCAATTGTGGTGCTCCCTTCTGTACTTCTGGAATTTGCTATTTAACATATCTTGATTGTGCACTGACTCTTGATCCATATTCTTTACCAGGAGTGCATTTCAAGAGATGGTGTGTGATGCAGTCTAAGATCAGAGCAGGCACTCTTAATGAGGTATTGGCCTATTTCAACCTGACAGTTATAACCAAGTAGTATATGCCTGAAAGAGGTCAATTCTACAAATGAGATGCACATGCCAATTCTTCATGCATGGGAATTTGACAGGATTGCTCTCTCAATTTGTTAGTTAACATCCTACAAAAATCATCATCCTGCTGGATCATTACATAATGCCACCATAAGGAAATGTTATTCCAAAAAATTGGAGACCAGTGCAATGCTTAGGATAAAAGGATTTGGGGTTTTGGTGTTTGCACAGCATATAGGGGTCTGTTTTGTATGAGGGGTGTGATATTCTAGGTGCTGTTTTGCAGTACACAGCAGATGTGGAGATGGCAGTGAAACTTGCTCAGCGGTTATTAACAAACTCAAGGGTCAACTTACAAAGAGGAGATGAAAATCCATGACATCTTTTGCTTTAGCATTCTGGTAATCAATGCAGACAGTAGAACTTGGGAGTTGCTATAGTAGCAGTATTCTCAGAGGCTTTAGCTCTTCCATCAAGTTTTTTGGTTTTGCAGCACAAAATCAATTTTGAAAAGCCTTCACAGAAGAGTTTGATGAACTAATTCCTGGCCTTATCTCTCCAGCACCTCAATTACTCCTGAGTTTGAACCAAAAATCTTCCATGTGTATACAAAGAGAAGGGATGAAATACCCACATACCCAATTTGCATCCCGATTTAGATTTAAGAACTCCCTGCCAAGCACAAGAAATCGTTTTCCACTTCAAATCTGCACTCTCAAAAAGTGCAATCTGAAAGGGGTAAACTTAATCAGTGCAGCAGTGTTGAAAATGAAAGCTTCCTCAGGAGAGCCAAATCAGGCTCAAGGGCGCATTGTACTTTTTTTATACCTAGTCATTGGCACAGATGGGTGCCATCTTAGTGAGTTTTGGCACTACCTACTTATCAGTGAGCATGAGAGCTGAAAAGCAGCAAGATACTAGTGAGGCAGGGACTATGATAGTGTTGCAATCTTCTTGTGGGATATCTCATTCCACATTTCCATGGAATAGAAAATGGTATCCAGTGCAGTTTCCATTGGCTTTCTTTGTGTCTTGTCTGTTGAAAAATGTTCAAGATCCTCTCAAAATGTGATTAATTTTAGCTGAAATTTAACAGTTTACCAAGATCCTGTATCATGCCCCCCATGGAGTTTGAATGGTTTGACAAAGCAACCAGTTCCTTCAATTTTCCCTGCATTTCCTCATCACCCTTGCATAGTTGATGCTCCTTTTCCAGTGCAGCTTTTAGGCTGTCCCATTCCCACACATCTCTAGACAGCACCTATTTACAGTCTCTTGCTATCCATGCCAATTGCTGCCCAAGCAACACCCTGTTCCCATGAGAATAGAGCTCTACTGTCTGAATTTAATGAGTATGAATTCCTACCTCCAAGGAAGACCCAGTTGCTGATCACCTTTACTCATAACATAGAAGCAAATAGATCACCCTCTAAAGAACCAACCAACCAACAGCTTCAGAACAAGTAAACAAGGTTTGGTACCTTAAAAAGTTTCGCTCAATTGGTCTTCACACTTGAACCTCTTGATCACCAGTACAATCTGAGTTTTAATAGTTGAATGATCTGTTGAACTTCAACTCCTAGGTAAACCAATGGTCCAAATCAGAGCACCATGAAATTTCACCTTGGCATTCCAGACAATTCTTTCTAAATCCTCTGAGTTAAAGATTTTTCATCACACGGGTCATCCAAATCAGCTTGGGTAGATGCACTATATGAATGATGTATCTCAATATCATAAGAAACTAGATCAGTTGGGGCTATTTATAAGATGGACTCATGCCAATCACAAATAGTCCCTGCTTGGACAATGACCATTGGCAAAGTGATGAAAGTGATTGGCATCCCTCATGATGATTTTTCTCCCAGCTATCTTTGCAATGAGCTTCATGGCTCTGTGGCAATCCCCAAATACCCTCAGATATTTGAAAATGCAGAGGGGAGTACCTGACGGTGTGCTTATGAGTCCAAATGCAATGGCTTGATTCTAACTGCCATGACTTAAACAATAGACCATTTCTTCTTTGTCAACATCATGCAGAACAAATTTTGTGTCCAGTACATACCCCACATCCTTCATTTGCCTAAACAATCTCTTCAGTTCTGCATGGATGTCATTACACTGAGGATGGTGTTGATCATATCTACTACAAATGAATGCACCTCATTATTCACTTCAATGCAGGTGCAACCTGGCTGTTCATTCACACCCATTCACTTCTCTTTGCTTGAACAGCTGCACTGAGATCCCACTTGCCAGCACCAGCATAGATGTTTGATAGCAACACATGAGCCCAGCACATCCTCCAGGGTCCACTTCCAGAACTCATTTTGCAATGCACTCCCCCAGCTCCGTATCACCATGAATTCTGGAAGCACCAAGTAACACCATCCACACACCAGCATTTAGCTCACAGGACATTGTATTGATCAAATCCTCTGCCCTTTGTAGATGGCTGGCATGGCCAAGAAGATCAACCATGCAGGTAGAGTGCTGCACTGTTGCAGACACACCATAAACTGAACCCATGGATTGAAAGTAGAGCAGGCCTTCATCCACCAGGCCTGCATGGCTAGAGGCTGAGAGAAGAAAAACAAAAGTGACAGCATCTACTGCTATACATTCTTCACACATCCATTGAAAATGTCCATGTGTTTCTGCACCATGCCCATGCATGGCAAAGCCTTGAAGCATAGCAGTCCAAGAAACCACATTGTGAGTTGGCATGCTGTCAAACACCCTCCACGCATCCTCTATACTTCCCACATTCAGCGTACATGTCAACAATGCTCATAAAGACATTAGACTTGTAACCACTTTGAACGATTTGTTCATAAACATACCTGCCCTCTTCAAAGGCCACTACACTGGCACAAGCATTGAGGGCCCCCATGAAAGTGAAAGGGTTTGGCTCCACCCCTTCCTGTTGCATTTGTTAAAATAGTTCCAATGCCTTCTGCCTTAGTCCACATTTCACATCCAAGAATAATGGCAGTCCAAGAGACCACATTCTGTATAGGCATTTTGTTGAACACCCTCCAAGCTCCCACATTTTGCATACATGTCAATGAGGCTGCTGCCCACAAAGACATTATCCTAGCAACGATACTGGTTGACCAATTGTTCAACGTGCCAACATAGCAAAGGAGGAGGAAGAGGAGGAGGACAAGAAAGGAATGAATAAAAAGCACAACAATAACACGATGTACCTTCTGCAAGAGTGCACGCAAGGTTTTCAAGTCTTTTGCACATTAGAGTTATTCGTAAAGTCACCCTGTCTTCACCCTGTCTTTGGGCCTCCATTCACCCTCTATCCTCTCTCTCTATCAGCGGTATCTTCCAAGTAAGGAAATTTTAATAAAACTCAGTATGAAACGCTGAAACTCATCATTTAATGCACAAGGTTCGAGAGTATTTATAGTAGTTGTATAGCAGTGAAAATATATGTAGCAGCAGTAAAGACATCATGAAACTCAGTTTACCATCAAAATTGATGATTTTCTGAGTTTCACCTTCCCCCCTCCTCCCCCCTAATGCTAATGTATTGTTTGATTTTTATTTTTTTAATCTCACCTTGTGTATGACCAAACTCAAGATTCTGGTGCTGTGTTTCAGGATTTTTTACTTTACAGATAACTCTATTGTATCAAAAAGTTCACCTTGATAGCTGGTGGCAAGCCTTTAAGGGCACGTCATAAACACAACATAACATGTCACATGTTAGAGCTTAATCTTCATACACCAAGCTTATTCACTGAATTTCATCCTTTATATTTACACATGACATTTACTTGAGACAAATAGACAAATAGGATTCAAGGTTCATCAAATTTTAGTATGCCTAGCTGTTCACCATTAGAAATGCATAGGTACCACGATGCGGTGGTTTTTTATGGTACACGTTGAATTCTAGTAAGTTTAACATGGGCCTTGCTAGCATGCACAAAACTAATGGTCATTAGTGTCATCATCTACATATGCCACCACAAACATCATTTTTTCTTCTTCTTAACCCCTTCATTTGAACTAAAAGAGCATCACATGATTAATCCCAAACCCAAATTAAAGCCATTAAAGTTCATTTCACATTCCATTGTAGATTTATCAGTGAATCAGATCAATGTACAATAAAACTAAAGATTCATATATTGAACTTCTTTTTAGTGATATGTTAAATACCACCTTTAGGTTCGCAATTTCGCTCTTTTGAATTAAAAAGATCATCAACCGGGATATGGTGTTAAACATCATGTTCACAAAGAATAATTTTGAAACTTGCACAGAACTACAAATACAATATATACACAATCCAAGTTCATCAATAATCAATTTGGATTAAACAACATTATACAATTCTTGCACCTCACACAAATCATCTAAAGGCAATACAACTCACAAAGGATGTTTGTAAATGATAAATGTGTACAATTGGTGTAGATTTGAATTCTAAGAGAACCATGAAAAAATATTCATACCTTGATTGGTGGCTAATGTGCAAGGGACAAAAAAATACACATAAAAAATGGTTTAAGAGATATTAGTGCATATTGAATTTTTCCTTGATTATTCCAAGTCTTAGTCACTGTGCGGTTGTTTTAATTATGAAAGATTTCAAGTTCATGAGGTGGTTCTATATGATAGTAATGTTGGTATCTTGAGTTAATGAAAGCAATGGTCTAACACCTTATGATGGACATTACCTCCAAATTTAGTTATGTTGATGCTTCAAGGAGAGGGCTGGCATCTTGTTCTCCATGTTTTTTTTTGTTGATAAAAAAGATGGGAAGTTGAAGGTCTCAAGGAGCTCAAAAGGTTTGATAAAAAGAAGATTTTGGTCTCGATTATTTATTTATTTATTTTCTACAAGTACTTGAGGGACAATTTTTTCACTGTTACATCTTCAAGGAGCTTAAAAACTTGACACAATTAACAAGATTATGAGCGGCAAAACTCTTTTGACTTGAAAACTTTTTGGACTTGACATGATTTTTTTCTCTACTTGATCATGATTTAAGCACCAATCTACAGGGGTGCAATCTGGCCATAGTTTGTTTACATTGGCAATTTTGTCAAAAAAACCATTTTTTTGGCAACTTAGAAGGAGTAATTCACAATTTTGTCAAAAAATTTCCATGCTTTCAGAAAGTGCTTGATTAGATAATGAAAAACAACAACCAAGAGATGTCTTGTGTGTCTCCATCTCTTCCTCTGTCTCTTTATGTTTTTGTTTCGATCGATTGTATCTATGTGTGTGTGTCTATTTCTTTTCCTCCATTTGTAGAAGAAAGGCATGATAATCTTAGCAATGTGAAATCCAAGACCTAAGTTTTAGGTGCAATCTATGACACATTTCCTAATGATTTTGTAGTTATTAAGTTGTAGGAGGTACTTTAATGTTCAACCTTGTTTTTGGGTCCCAAGATCCACTCCCCTTGGCATGGGGATATCTAACATTCACAATGGAACCGAAGATTTTTTTCCACTTGCTCTTTAAACCAATCATGGGAATTCTTCTGGTTATGTTTTTTAAGTACTTCACATAATTTTTATTTTATTTTTTTTCGTATTTCTCTTTTGCAGAGGTATGTTTTTTTTATGTTTGTTCTTTTGTAGAACTTGCATTTAGTTATCAAGCTAAAGAATGATTTTAGAGTTTGCACCCAAGTATTTTTGTGAATTATGTGAAGTCATAGTGATCTAGAGGAGATTTATTTAGGGACACAATGGAAGTAAAATTCATCAAACATTGTTGGAATCATTATCAAAGTTGGATAACAAGGGAATTGTAGAGTTGCAAGAATTTATGTTAGTTTAACCATGTTTAGCCAAATTTATGTTAATTTAGCTATGTTTAGTCATGTTTAATTAAATTTGGCCAAAATTATGCTAGTTTAGTCAATTTAAATTTAATTTAACCTAAATAACGTATGTTTAACCTAGTTTAGTTTAGGTTACACTATAATTGCTTAGCTTTAGTGTGAGGTTTAGGTTAATCTTTGTTAACCTAGGTTACATTCCTAAGTAGCTTAAATTAACCTAAGTCACCTTAGGTCAACATGGGATGGTGTAGGTTTATTCAAGTTTATTATATATTGTTTAAAGTTTTCTACCAAATAATATTGTTACAAAAAAATGTTGTAATGCAATAATACTTAAATATCAAAGTGGATGCAAGGGGTTTAAATCCTTTCACTTACCACCTTATTGCATCTCAAGTTCATAGCAAACTTATATTACTTAATGAGTTTTTTTAATGGTACATTGCGTAAGTTTCTTTTTGAACTTATGTGGCTTAGTATGGGTTTAAGTTAGGTCTTCAAGTTTACTCCATGTTTAAAATAGGTTGTGTACTTTAGGTCGCTTATTTTAAGTGACCTAGGCTATGCCTTGCATGTCATGTGGCATCATCTAATTGAATCAAATGAATAAATTTTTGTTTGGTGCATGCCAACTGGTGTCACATAATTGGATCAAATAATTAAAAATGTTTCTATCTAAAACTTTTAATTAAATCACTTCAAATGGACTTTCAAATCCAGGGATAAATGAACACACCTAAATGGGTATTTTCAACACTTTCTATCGGCCCACATAAAATATTTCAACAAAAAAAAAACCTTCCATGATTCAATTGTTTTGGACATCAACATATAATCGCACATGCAAAAAATAAAACAAAAATAATTTTGTGTCATAAAAAAATTAGAAAAGAATGATATGTACTATTATTATAAAAAAATGTTTAGAAAAAACACCAAGATGGATTCATTATGTGGTTTTTTCATGGACATTAATGTGGTCATTTGAAATATTAAAAAAATTGTTTGTTTCTAAATGGGTTTTTTTAAAATCTTAACTTGTTGGTTTCATGCTCACTTCAAAATTGTAGCATCATGTCTTTGAATTGCATTGGCGTTTTACATTGTTCTTTCCATGTGCTTTCCCAATTCTCTTAACTTTTGGTATTTGAAAACACATTCTATTAATGTTTTATGTCAAACATATAGTGCACACCTATATTGGTCTTTGTGGTCAAAGACAAATGTTGTATAATAGTCCACAAATGATGAGTCAAACAAAAGGTTGCTATTAGATTTAAGTTGAAAAAATATCCCTAACGCGAAAAAACAAATTAACATCCATGAAGTGCTTGTACACCTTCTATCCATCATGATACAATTTTTTCAAAAACATCATAATTGGAAATATATATATAATTTGCATGTGTTTTCAATTTGATTATAATGTATTTATCCGACTTCTTCCATCTAATCTTGTGCAAATACTTACATGAATACATAAGGTAAATTTAAAAAGGATTTGTTCACAAATTTTAATTGTATTTTTTTTCCAACTATTTATGAATAAATTCACACACCTATCCATCACTTGGTCAATGTAATAGTGTTTGTGACTAAACATTGTCATTTTTACAACTGGAAAAAAAAATTTGCCAGAAGAAACCCACTATATTTCCAAAGGTGGGACACATGTTTCACATGTTTTCTTTTTCTTTTTCAAATAATATGGAACCCAATAAGGAAACAATAAAAAAAAATTCATTGTAAATTAATTATGAATATTTCGTTATTTCATCAAACCCTTTCAATGTTTAACAATTTTTTTTTGAGATTTTGTAGTGAACCATGGCAAAACCATATGATCCCCATAGAGTTAAGGAAGTTATAGCCTTTGTTTTAAAAGTGGTCCAAGATTCATGCAATTTTAAAGTTTGCCCAATGATGTATTTTTTGAAACGCAGTGTGCTTTAATAAAAAATTACATTCCACTAAAGATTGAAACAAAACATAAAGCTTTGTGTTAAATCTTAAACATTCTAAAAGCAATATTTAAAATGTTTAAATAAACATTTTACTAGTGTGTTAGTTCTTACACTGTTGTTATTATCGTTTTATTATTTACAATATCTGATAATGTTAATTGAGTAATTTGCATGATCTCTAGGATTCCAATGACATGCCCAACATTGGTTGATTTTCAAATATTAAACAAACCCATATAGAGAAAAATTTACTGAACAAAAAAAAAATTGTAAACAAATCAATTCCTAGTAAAAAGAAAACAATAATATAATGCCTTGTAACTAAAATTAACATGGGGAAAAGTTTAAATAGTTTTATTTTTCATTCAATTCAATGCTGTTTTTTAATAAAGGAAAACCAACTAGTTAAAAAAAAGCAACATGCTAAAGAATATTAATTTTTAAAAAAAAAAAAAAAAGTAATAAAAGAAATCCCCACAATTGAAATCAACAAAGGGGAATTTTTTTAACAATTTTTTCTTTTATTAAATCTCATGTTGTTTTATAATATAGGAAAACCATTTCACCCAAAAAAATCAAGAGATAAAAAAACTAATTTAAAAAAAAAATGATGTGATAAATGTAAAATTTTCATTTAAACACTTTTTGAAAAGTAATGTTAAGTGCAAATAACATGATTTAATTAATATTTTTTTATGAATTGACTTGTTTTAAATATACTCATACATAGAGATGTGTTCTCATTAAAAACATCAATGCCGATGAGATTGAAAATTATGCTAATAGGTTCATAAAAGAATTATGAATTGCATTAAATTAAAGTTTTTTTTTTATTGCATGACCTTAAAACCTTATACTCAACACAATTTTTTGAAAAGAAAATGAATTTAGAGGTACTATATCTATTGTAATTGGATCACAAAATTATGAATCCCATGCACATTACGATAATGATTATTTATTTTCAATCATTGTTCTATGACTTAGTATGTGATGTAGTATGAAAAAAAAATGTTTGTAATTTTTTAAAAAATTTCATAGTCAAATTTAATTATACAATTTTGAATGGCCAAAATTTAGCTATATTTTTAATATATATATTTTTAAATTTTGGTTTTCAATTTTTTTTCACACATAATTTATGGAAATTTTTATTTGTGCAAACTAATATGGATTATATATTTTTTGATGAATGGAACTTATTAAAATTAACAAATGATACCAAATTAAATTATCACATTAACATTATGAAATCCAAACTTTATGTGCATTATTATTTTTATTCAAATGAGTTAATCAGTTATGGATTTATGTTTCGTACATTAGTTAGTTTTATTTTAAACATTTCCTAATTTTACTAAGTTTCAATTTTATCTCTCATTTGTTTTATGATAGTTTTAATCAATCAATACTCCCCTTTGCTCCTTTCATCGACAAAATGGAACATTGCATTTGAAAAATTATGGTTAAAACCTCTTTAATATGGAAAATCTACTAGTAAATAAAAAACTAACTATTACGTGTCAAAAAATAGCAACATCAAAAAAACTTCGATCTCAAATTTTTTTGTTAATAAATGTCATTATCTCATCACATACTTCATTAGTTTTTTGTTTGTTTCCAATTACTAAAGTTTATAATGGAATGTAATCTAGTACTAGCTTTTGTAGATGTTTTAGTTATTGAACAATTTAAAAAAAATTATAAACAATGTTTCATTAGAGGTATTATGCAAAGAAGATTCCTTTTTTTGGGATCCAAAAAAATGGGATTCAAAAGAGTCCATTCAAAAGATTGATAAGTGGAAGAACTTGTAGATTTTTTAAAAAATGAAAGAGATTAGTACCTCGTGGCAGTTTTTGTTGCAAACTATAGTTGAATGAAAAGTGTTTTAGATGACATTAGAAAGCAATAAATGTCAAATTGATGTGGAATGGGGAAGTCAAGAAATGCTTGTGAAGACATACATTAACAACCCAAAGTTTTTTACGAGGAACATTTCATATGAAGCATATCGAGCATGTTAAGGCATTGCATTGGTAAATGCTTGTGAAGACATACATTGACAACCCAAAGTTTCTTACAAGGAACATCTCATATGAAACAAACCAGGTGTGTTAAAGCATTAGATTAGTAGATGCTACTTTTTTTTTTTGAATAGTTTGTATATTATGCATTGGAAAATATTTTTTTCGAATTTGATAATTTTTGATGTTTATATTATTGTTGGTGTTGTTTGGACGTAAAGTTCATCTAAAATGCATATTAATTTTCTTTTTCATCCTTCTATTTCATTATGTCTATTGCAAACATAATTACACTTTTAAAAAATTTTGAATTGTAAATTTCTATAAAAGTTTTGCATGATTCATTTGAACAATAAAAATGCGAGTTATAAAAATGAAACTTTGAAACATGTAATGGCAATTTAAAATGATAACAATGAAAATCTTAAAATGTTCATTTAGATCATGTCCAAATGAAACCTTAAAATTTATTATAAAAGCCTTGAGTTGTACTTGCTTCACATGTCTCATTTGAATAAAAACATGTTGAATCACAAGAAAATGAAGCTCTAGGACACATAATGGTAATTGGAGTGATAACAATAAAAAAATTTAAAATGTTCGTTCAAATGACTTTGAAATGGTGCCAAATTTTAGATGATGAAGTTTTCAATCCAGCCCAAAGCCAAAAAGAAAAGAAAAACAATAATTAGCCATTTAAGACCTCATGAGAAAAAATCAATCAAATAAATGTAAATTGAAATATGAATTTTTTTTGTTTCAAAGTAGATTTCATAAAAACATTTTAAAGATTAACTTTTGTCACTTTATCATCAAAATATCTATGAAGACTTAGTTTGTAATGACATTTCAAATTTGAAAATTAAGGCCAAGAATACAAATTCTCCAATGCAAGAACACAAGCTTCAACATATGATGATAATATAAAACTATTGAAACTAATTTGAACACAACAATTATATTGGATTTGAAATGTAACATGCGCATACTTTTAAAAATTAAAATTTTATGAATCATTATTTAAGAAAAAACTTCTTTTCAATGAAAACATCTAAGATTCACACAAGAAACAACAAATGTGAATCAACACAATTTCAAACAATTTAACAATGTCATTAGCAAAAACATGTTTTCATCTTTCTTTTGCATAGAAGTTACTACAATTATTTAGTGAAAAAAGAAAAAACTATAAAAAGTATGAGGTGCACATGGAAGCATGCATTTGTCTCTTTTTGGACCAATTTTTAAAAAAAAACAATACAAGAACAACTCAAGCTCATGTATTGTTTTGAAATATGCTTAATTAAATCAAATGATACCTTGAGGCTTTCCAATGCCCTATGAATCGCTTCAATCAAACATGGTTTGCCCATTTAAACCCCACTTTGATTTTGGAATTTGAAACAAAACACACAAAATCATTTCATCATTTTCAAATATATAATTGAAACAAACAAATCAAAATGGGAACAAATTACTATGCAAGTAGTGGATCAAAATGTTTTATGAATAGAACTAGAATCAAACAAATAAATTCATTTATAATCTTTCAAGGACTTGAACCTTCTCTATTAGACATCTTACCAAAAGATCATCAATTGAAGTCTTGAAAATAGTCAAATATGAAACAATACAATTTCAAACAATGAATAAATAAACACTTAGTAAAAGAATGGCTTTGAAAACATCAAAAGATGCAACAAAACCATTAAACAAATTAACAAGCACTTAACAATGCAGCCAATTAGTTACAAAATAAAAAAGACAAAAAAAAACAAGCAAACAAATAAGCAAAAAAAAAAAAGAACTATTATCAAACAAATTAACACATGAGTGAGCAAATATGTTCAATCCTAATTTGAATTGTACATGTGCACAATTCCTTGCTCAAAATCAAAATTCAAAATTTGAGTACAAATTTTGAGCAACAAAGGGTACGCTCATGAATTTATAAAGAGATGGGTTTAGTGGAATGGCCCCATGCTCAAAACATGCAATTGAAACACCTATCTACTAGAACATAGCTAGAACATAGAGCACTATCCAATCCACATTTTGACCTTTGGACACATTGACTAGAGTGTTCACATTGACAAAGACATGTCCCTCAAATATACCATTACATACTTGGAACTATGACTTTAGGCTAACCTAAGTCATTGCCTAAATAGGCATTAGGCTAGGCTAGCTAAGGCTAATGCTAACTTAGTATTACCAACCAATTACTTGCCTAGCCTAACTATTACCTGGCCTACCCATTTACTGTTACTTTCCAACCTACCACCTAGCCTGCATATTACCCAAATCAACCCACTTATTATTACCAACCTACCTACCTAGATTAGTCGAACTAGATAGCCTATCCTAGCTCAACAAAACTACCTAGCCTAGCCTAAACCATCTTACTTAGATAGATAGCTAGCAACGCTAGTTCAATAGGTACGTAGGTAGGGTAGCTAGACTTTACTGATGCTTTGAGATATCATGACCAGGAATTTTGAAGAGAGCAGTCACTAAAGTTGAGGATTTCATAAATACTCAGAATTTCTCAATACTTCCCATTTAGTCAACCTGAAGAGAATTGAGATATGACCCTATAATTAGGAAATGGATACATTACATCTCACTGTAACACCAGCAACCATCAACAACAATGAAAAAACCATCAGGCGCTTATGTTCTTCCTGATCAGAGCTACTCCTATCAACTACTGACAGATGTGGAATGATCCTGAAGACTTGCATCGAGATCCTTTTTCGAGTCCTAACAATGCAGAACATGAAGAACTACAACACAGCCTGACCAATCAATAGAATCACAACATTGTTCTTAGGTTCCCAAATCTGACATGACATAGGCAATCAAAACAAAAGAGGTAATAGATTGTACTCAACTCAAGTTAACAGAAACAAGAGTACCAGATATCTGAATAGGTATCAGGACTGTTGGAAGAGCACCAGGAAGAAATAAGAACATCCTTCACTTGGATTATCACATATAGGGCATAAGAAAATTAATGGAACATGAGACTTTTAAGCTCGTGTGGCCTAATACCGCATCATACAAAGTCTCTCCTTCAGAGAAAAGCAAAAAGAAAGTATACACTGTTTCCATTCATAATTTGCATCCCTTGAGATTTTAGTATTAACTGTAAAACTATTTAGGTTTGCAGGAATCTTGAGTTAGCTTACTGGGTATCTAATATGGCCTGTATCGTGGCTCCAATCTAGAACCACGATGACCACCTGGAATACCCCCTCCTTCAGCTGTCTGGAGTGGACCCACACTGCCGTATGTGCCCCACTGAATCCATCCACAAAGAAATAGTTCAGACTATGTCGCATCCAACATACAGGTTTAGAACAATTGCACTAAAACAATCAGAATGATTGTTTCTATCTGACTGACATAAGCAAGTCAGAATCATTCAGCATCTTGTAACCACCCATTTGCAAGCTTCAATCAAATGGAACACGGACATATTCACCAATCAAGAAGTTAAGACCATCTGATGGGTTAGATCCTCCACATGTCAGCTTTAAATTAGGACATGAACATAAATGTAACATGCTAAAATGACAAATAATCTGCAGTCAGTGGGAGTCTAGTGGGAATCTACAGAGCCTTGTCTGTTAAAAGAACTGTTTCAGCTATTAGTCAGCATCTTTGAGATGTTCACAGGAGTAGATCACTAGTTCAAAACTTGGCAATTACTTTAAAGTTGTCCTGAAGTTCTGATTGACCACTTTATGCCTGTTATTCTTGAGACCTCTCAATGTCCAGTCAACAAACTGAGAAAGGATTGGGAGAAAAAATTATCTGGATACAATAACTTACCCCAGTATTGAAATCCAAGTTGCCTTGAATGCCTCCATAACCACTGCCTGGTAGAGGTGCATTGCTTCCTCTGATGGGTCCTCCAGCTCCACCTGTTGAAGCTGCTGCTGCCCCTGGACCCACATGATTAAGATAAGCAGCATTTGCCATCTCATCCTGTGGTGCTGCTCTGTCCACCGCAATCTGCACAACATATCTCTTGAGAACTGTGCACAAGACACATTTTGTCTAGAGTACCACAACAACGCCACATGCTTCAGGGTTGCTATAATGTGCAGCTAAGGGGAACTGCTAACCACATCTGTATGTCACAAACACCATCAGAAATAGCATATCATCCAAGTCAGGGAGAGTCATCCAAAACACAACTATTTATGGATGCAGAATAAGCTCAGAGTATCATGGATGATTCATATCAACAGATGAAAGTCTTACCTGATGGCCAAGAATCTCATGGGTTCTAAGAGCAACTCGTTCTGCCGCACCTTCATCAGAGAAAGTGACAAAGCCAAAACCCCTATGTGATGTCTTCTTTGCATCCTAGTAAAATCATCACCATGCAACCACCAATGTCAGCAAACTGAATTAGCCTTCCACATACCAGTAACTTGAGAGCTTTATCAGGAAGCATGATAGCCCACCTTTGGGACATAAACATCAGAAATGCGCCCAAAATTGTTGAAGTATCGTCGCAAATCTTCAGCAGTTGCCTCAAGTGGCAACCTCCCCACAAAGATTTTTGTTCCTAGACCTCTAAGGGGTGGAATTGGTGGGGTTCCTGACCCATAGCTCCCAGCCTGTGCACTACCTGGGCCACCAAGCCCAGGTCCACCATAGCCAGTTCCAGAAGGTAGGGATGGGGGCCATGCATTTGCAGCTGCGAAAGCATTGTTAATGCCTGCTGCTGGTCCTAAGTCTCCTGCAAGTGCAGAGCCTGTGTAATCATATGCACCAAATGCCCCTCCAAATCCTCCAAAACGGGCTGCATTTGTGTACACTCCATATGCTCCATAAGCTGCAGCTCCAGGATAGCCCTTCCCCCAAACCTTTACACCATCCTCCTGTTGACAAAGAAGCAAGCAGGTTAGACTGAAGATTATGCAATAATCTCCAACCATTTCATGCATCAACAGCCAATTCTAGGAAATCCTCCATCAAATGCCAGAGGGTCAACCACAGCTTACCTTAGGTGTGGCCCGGTCAACAGCTATTGTGGACCCACCAAGCTCATGTGATTCATTCATTAGCCTGTCCACAGACTCTGCAAAAAGTAGGACATGTATAATTGCAGCAGTAGAGTGAGCTCCATGGTTTCACATATGAAAGGAGAAAACACTTTGTAAAAGATGGTAAGAACCACATTGTGGAGCCATCTCATTGATTAAATCTCCATTTTAGCAAGACCACTCCCACAGAATGATACACTATTAGAGCTTGGTGCAATCAAAGCTTCAGGAACTGCAGGGAGCATGAAAACTAATTTGCAAAAAAAGGTGAAAAAGCATTTACATACATGTCACACAACAGACAAACCTCCATATTCTAGGATGCACTCTTCAGTTCATTCTGGCTCATACTAATGTTGCCCTGGAAAAGTAATCAACAATTCTCTCTTGGTTCCCCAAGATTTTATCTGTCCCATGTACAACAAACTAAGGAAATTCAAAAGAACACCTATTGTACCTGAGTGCTCATATGTGACAAATCCAATGCCACGGTGCGCCTTTGATGCTAAATCCTGCATGTATGGAATTATGAAGTCAACAAATATCAGGTTGAAATGTCCAAGACAAATGAACCTGGATGGTGAGAGCATAATGTAAAGTCTTGCTAGGCTCAAAGGCAAGGTCCTATGAAACCATTGGACATCAAGAGGGTAAGGGATTTTGCCTTGGGCATGTAAGCATCTGTCAGAGCACCAAATTTCTCAAAGTAGCTGCAATCAACCCAAACCCCATGCATTTACAAGACACGAGAGGGAGAAAAATATCAAAAGTGTACACTACAGTATAAGACAGATGAAAACCATATGAACTTTCTCCCAACAGACAGCTTAACTTAAAACACTTCCTTTCTTCTAACTTAGGAAACTGTGACAGAATAAAGAAGTCTTCAGCATATGCAATAAGGATACAACAACTGCATGCAGGTCCTAGTGCAATCAGATAGAAGATGTTCAAATGACAAAATTCCATGGATTTGACCCCACTAAGTTGCAATATTAGGAGCCATGATCCCTCAATAGCATTTGGAGGTGTGCATCATCTCAGGTACTATACAAAGGAAGATAAATTATACTCCCAATCCAGTAACATTTATTGAACACTTTTGAGCAGCAAAGTGAAAAACAACCACGCAACAGAGACCCTTGGTAGAGCTGCTTCAGTTGCACACATCTGTAAAAGACAGGATGATCACAGGAAAGCAATATGCAAGCAGAGTGATGTTTAACTGCACCTGCGAAACTCTTCATCAGTGACAATGGGTGGAATCCTTGCCACAAAAACTCGAGTGATCTTTTTGGCAGGTGGCTTCATCTCTTCCTGGTGCAGACAACAGCAGATTCAAAATCAGATGCAACTACAAACATGGATCCAGATCAAGAGTCAGTTTCAAACACAAATGTACTCCATACTTAGAATATATGTCAATTGGAATAGAATTGAGAGATGATCAGGTAACAAGTTTATACAGATTTCAGATCTGACGACATATCAGCAAACAGGAAAAAGGGAAACCAAGCCTTAGGAGCTGTTTGACTATCACCCACAAAGCATAAAACCATCATCTTCATCATGGATGGCAGTGACTAGCTGCTGCTACTCCCAACTGACTTCATCAGCTCCTAACAGTGGGAATTGACAAGTATACCACCCAGAAAACAAATATTGCACCCAAAGAAGAGACAAGTCAAGTAAAGAAGAAGAGCATTACCCTTGGAGTTGCAATCTTCACCTCCAGCATTCTGCCATTGAGAGAATGCTGTGTGGAAACTGCTTTCTGTGCATATAAAACAGTGGCATGAGAACATGTTACTGACTAACCCCCTATGACCAGCCACCCTATTTTTTAGAGCATCCAGAGCAAATTTGCAAAGACATGCACATTAAGGCCCTGTTGAAGTGCTTGAACATTGGATTACAAGAAATATCTGCAATCTAAGATGAGTACAACCACCAGTTAAGGAAATGATGTACCTGTGCATTTTCAGCACTTGAAAATGTCACATATCCAAATCCACGGGATCGTCCTGTTGCACGGTCCTGTGAAAAGTTGGAATAGTCACATGTCAATTTTGCTAGACAAAGTCATGCAACTAAATGGTAGTGTGAAGAAATGAATGACAAAGCCAAGAATCAGAATGTGAGCTGACCTTCATGACAATAACATCATCAAGGTCACCAAATCTCAACATGTACTGCCTCAATCCTTCAGTGTCAATGTCCCAAGGGATACCCAACACCTGGTACACAACACAAGAAAATTGCCATCACTGCTAGTGTTATCTATGACAGCTGAAACAGCTGTCAAGTGGTATAACTGGGATCCAAGTGAGGGCATATATTGAGCACTCAAGTGAAGATTTGAAGACAAAAAATGTCCCTATTCAAGCAGTTAGAACATGTTCATCATCATGATGGAGCCTTTAGCCAAGAGGGTAGTCTCATGCTCATACACATGGGAGTGACTTATTACTTTGCCAACAGTTATGAATGATACAACAAAAAAATAAATGCTCTTCCAAGGTTTTGACTTGAATCTGAAACCATGGAGCTAAGAAATGTGCTTCTTGGTGCCCAGTAAGGATTAAGCTTCAAACCTATATAAGGGGAAGTCAGGTAAAACTGTGGAGACACTATATTTTCCAGATTCATTTCTCCATCTGACATCATTTTGCAAGATCAAACCAATACAAGGATCATGGACCCATATTGTTTTGCCACAGTTTCAACTTCATTGAACAAGTTGACCATTTCTACTCTATTGGATGTCCAGGGGCTCACCTTTGGCTGCATGAGCGAGCCAAGTTGCTAAAAGAAGTGGAATGCCAACATACCACAAGCTTTCTTGATCCGAGCAACAAGTTGCCATCTCTGGAGGAGGAATGCGCCATTCGGGGGTGTATAAGCACCACCAACACAACTCAGGTTTTTTTTACCACACAGTTGTGTTTTCCCCACACTGGTTTCTGCCTCGTGTGAAGTGCCTGCAAAGCACAGTCTTGCCACTCTTCTTTCCTCTCCCCTCTCACTCCTCTCTCTCACAGAGCTCCTGTTTCTGATTCTCACACTCTCGCTCTCCTCATCCCTGCACAAACACATTCTAGATTCATACTCTGCAGGACCCCACAACCACTCTCCAAAAGCAGAGTCAAAATGAGAAACAAGAACACTGGATGATCTAGCATATAAGGTGGTTGGAAACCACAGGATATCCATTTTCTCAGAGAGCTCAAATGCAGTATAGCCTGCACACATGGAGTCTTTTTCAGAACAAATGCAGGACTCCTCAAGATGGTCACCCTCTGCAAAACACAGATGGCATACAATCCAGAGAGGTGTTCTCATTATATAAACCGCACAGTATCTACATTTTAAGCCAATTGTTCTGAGGTATGAACAACTGGAACTTCAGGGGAGAAGGGGCAGAAGATCTGTCTGTTCATCATCAACTGTGCACATACAAAGAAAGAAATGTGGTTATCTCCACAAGCTACCTAACCACTCAGGTCTGCAGACTGCCAATGTGGTTTGCCATTGCGATGCTTCCACCACAACTGCATTGCACTTTGGGGACAATGGTGGAAACAAAGGGCAGCATAACACAAAAAAAACTTGGAAAGAACCCGAGATTTGCACAGTTTGAAGAGAGGAAGCCAGCAGACACAACTCCCTCCCTCTCCCTCTCCCTCTTTTGGATTTCTTTTCCTTACCACTCTCACAGAGTAAAGAGAAATTTGTAGGGTTTCTTCAACAACCAAGCCCCAGTCACAGCATCACAAGAACCTCTCAACTCTCGGAAAAGACACGAAGCTCTTCCCTATCCGGCTCTTTTCAGTTTCACCCTCAACGCTGGAGGCGGCAATGCGCTCCAATCTCTCTATCCCTGCATTCAATCTGAAACCCTAGGTCCATGTGTCAATCCCCATTCCTTCTCTCTGTTACCGCATCCTCCTCCTTCGCATGTGATCGCGTTGATATCAAATCTGGCTTTCCCTCAATTTCCGAACTCCAATAAGCACCCTCTGGAAACCAAGCGAAGATTGGCAGAGAAAGCAGGACGCTTGACTTTCTCCTCTTCTCCGGCTCTGAACCCTAAAATGAATCAAGAGAAAACTCCAAAGACAATAAAAAATTCAGCCCGAATTATTTTCGCTCTCTTTTTCTTGTCTCAGTACCTAATTCGTTTTCGACGATATACCTTCAAAAGCTTCTTACAATCTACGATGCTCGCGGTATGTAATCGCTGAAAAAAACTAGAAACCAAGCTTCAGAGCAAATTATTTCAGCTCCGATTTCTCAACCGATAAAGCAAGACAACAGGAACGACAAGAGAGAATAAGATCGTCCGATTTAATTCCTCCCTTTCAAAATTCTCAGAATGTTCTTAGACGCACCACCACCGCGTGAAAACCCACGATCTCAGCAGAAGCAAATCATGAGATACCGAACCTCTCGCGCGCTTCGCTCTCACCTCCTGTCGACGTCGTCGTCTCTCTCCAGATATTTTCTCTCTCTCTAGTTGCCTGCTTTAGGGTATCATCCGCGAGGTGGACAGAAAATCGATTTTCAATCCATTTTTCTTTAGGAATTCTGGTTATACTTTCATCACCTGAATGTGAATGACTTTCGTCACATAACCAGACGGCTTTAGACGTCGCAGTGTCGCTGACGTGTTTCTTTCTCATTGGAGATTAATGATAGAGATTTATTCCGTATCCCAAACTGGTATACTGACAACGTCCACTTTATACATCCATCATCTGTCAAGCACGTCAATACAAAGGAACTCTCATCGACGTGCAGAATTGAAATGACCAGTAAAATCTGTAAAAAAGTAAGTAACAGAGGTCATGTTGATTGTTGGTAGAGCTGCTTATGTCCGCTATCTAGCTCAAGCTGGTGGGTTATTGAGATTAGTCTTGGCACGATTGCAAAGACTGGGTTCATTTCAAATGCAAAGAAGAAAACCTTAGTATTTGAATTAGCTCATATTGTTATGTTCAAACTTCAAAAGGTATGTATTGTTTTTCACTTGTAAATCAAATCAAATCACACCGGAGGTGTTTTGCTCATGGTTCCAGATCTGAGAGTACATCCATCCCTGTGGTTTAGCCAATTTGCAGGGGCACTGTTTTTCTGGTTTGTTAGATTTTGTGAAAACCTTTTACTGTTTATTTTGTTGCAGTTTCTTCTGTATGTGTGTACTTAAGTTACTACAAACCATTCAACAAGATCCAGATTCGTTTGGTCAGGCCTGCCAAACCCTAAACACTAAAAGCCCTTTATTGTGATCTCATGGCAAAAATTCCACGGGAGTCTAGATATGAGAAAGAATTATCAACACACATAAAGTTGCCACTACTTTGGAGAAACGTCTTGCGTGCATACAACACTAAAACTGGTATACATCTCTATCACTGAACTCAATTCCAGGCTAATTCACATCTGTAAATGCCCAGGAAAATTGTGAACCGTCCTTACAGATTACTCTGATTCTGAAACTGGAAATTTCCTGATAATAATGTCCTTTTAAGTACTACTCATTTCAAAGTCCAAAATGAGTTAGCAGATATCTCCTCACCCGCCTTCTGTGCTTTATAGATTTGGAGCCGCATTTTTCAACTAATGTTCATTACATCATCTCAAAACTGGATGTTCAAAAGACCTGGCTTGAGTTATCACCTGATAGTGACTCGTTTACATAGAAAAACATATAAGCTTCCTTCACTTTGCTGAACACGATTTCTGCCGGTTCCTGCACAGTCAAATATTCGCAACATTGTCTTTAGCACCAGATGAGTTGAACTATATGCATTGGAGGCTATTACCGTACATTGTTTCTCCTGGTTTAACATCTTCTACTAGAAGACTACCCAACTGTTTATTGTTTGCTGCTCTTTAATCTGAACTGGTGGAAATTCCTACTTCTGACTGATCTTTTCTTCCATTGCACTATTGGTGTAACTTTTAACACCACAATCTGCTACCTACTTGGAACACATGAATTCAATCTACTAGTTGCTCTGATGATGATACTTTTGCACAAGGAAACAAATAACGGAATTAGAAAGCACATCACAGAGCAAGAGCTTACATCTCTGACAATTGAATCATCACATCTGAACCATCTATTAGCTTTGGCATCATGGATATCAGCTATGAAGTGACCGCCTGATGCTTGTCCTCCCAAATGTTGAACAATGCCCTGCAACCGGTAACTGGTGCTTACAACCTTGGTTCTCTCGTTTGCAACATCTAGGATCCTTTCAGAGCTATCTTCAATCGTGGCTTCCTGGATATTCATATCCCCTTTGACATAATCAGGAGACTCTTGAACTGATGAGCTTGGCTGTGCCAACATGCCATTTAGTTCACAAACAGGATGAGCTTGAGATTCACAATTGACAGCCATTGGCTGCTCATCTGAGACAAAGCCATTAGCAGCACTTTTAGGATTGTGCACATCCTTTGCACACCAGGGTCCTGTACAGAAAAACCTCCAAGCATGAGAATCAAGTTCTTTGGAAAATACTCTACTCAGGACTCCCAATTTTGCATCTGTACAACATGATTTCATCTGA
>Ga0116227_10001597_pt1 | contig 51044 bp, 43 predicted proteins | sample S1TSphgellanicum_FD_89693 | JGI IMG/M metagenome (GOLD analysis project Ga0116227, IMG submission 89693) | Host-associated microbial communities from peat moss isolated from Minnesota, USA - S1T2_Fb - Sphagnum magellanicum MG | ecosystem: Host-associated > Plants > Peat moss > Unclassified...
AAATCCCCCCTCAAATAATAAAAAACACCAAAAAACCTGGAAACCCCCCCACCCCAAAAAAAGACAGAAAAAAAGCCCCCCCCCCCCCCCCCCCGGGTCCCCATCCTCCGTCCCCAAAAAAAAATTTCATAATATTCTTACAAGAGAAATTCTGGAACTAGGCCCATAAGGTGATTTTCTTTTATTAATATTTTTTTTCCGACTCTCCGATATGAGTTGCTTACTAAAAACTAGCGATGATTTGGTCCGGTGATGGAATCCAGCCTTCATCCATCTGTTCCGATAGAGATACATAGAAACATTTTGTTGCAAAAGGTTGCGAGGATGCTCAAGTGGGATCGGTATTGACAACATTGAACGAACTATCGATGGGCCAGTTAAGCATGTTTGTCGCCAATGACCTATATTATTAAACCATGAAGAACCGGAACAAATAACTGACGTTTCTTGGATGGATGAAGAGTGCCAATGATTTTAGTGCCATAAAATCAAACATTGGAAGAAATGGGATCCTGCAGCAGCTTTATTAACTTACTTTGAATGTGTCAACTTTTGGACAGATCTGAATCTGAAACCCTAAACTAGGATGAAAAAAAGTTTAATGAACTTTGGAGTTTAGTGAACTTTGGGATTGAGGATTGTATTTTCTTTTCTTTGGGCACTTTACTTTCTATTCATTTTACATTAATTACCCTATAACAAAGAATTTCTTCACTTGCCAATGTGCCATACTTGTACACATATTCAACATATCTTGATTTACCCTGTGTGTATTCATTTATACCCATCGGGTAAACATAATAGAAAAGATTTAAAAATTTTATCTTTATCTTAACGATATCTTTACCCTTGTGAATAATAGGGTAAATTTTCATCATTTATCATTGTAGTTACCTACCCGTATGTGGTTTGGAAGTTTTTCTAAAGCTTCCTAACCTTTACCCAACTGATGTATTGTTTTGGAATTTTTATGTTTACCATTATTATGAGATTGATTTCTTTGATTTGCCCTTACTTGGCTGATATATTTGAAATCAAGAATCCTAACTAACGCCCTTTAGTGTAACTATCTTTGAAACATATTGGGTTAATATATAAAGAGAACCTACCTATTCACCTTCATGAGTCCATTTACATACATACACTCTTGTATCTTGAATGGAACTTTTTTCAATTCCAAAGTGCATGAAATTTGATTTGGTTTTTTGTCCCTTGGATTTGAAGGTTTATACATTATGCTAAAAAAGTGTTTGGGCATGAGTAAGGACAATTGAACCCTTTTGACTCTGGAAAATAAAAAGGTCTAAAAGAGACAATAAGAGTGTACCCACCCACACATGGTAAGGAAGTGTGCCATGATGGTTGGTTTCCCTGTCCTCTCCATTCTCATAAGGTAAAGGGAAGGGACGGGGGGACTTCATTTGAGACAATAATTTCTTTTGTCATATGTTTACCTCACTCAATCAACTTTGACTTGTTGCATGGGAAAAACTTGTCATGGTAGTGCTTTTCAACCTCAATCCTTATGAGTCATTTTGTCCACCTATAACAAACTCTTTGATTATTCGTCATCATTTTGACAAGGAGTTCTTCGAACTTTCTTTCCTACTTCCTAACGGGTTTTTGGGCCCTATTTCAGCCCTTTTCCAGGCTTTTTCCAAGGTGGGACAAGCAAGTCATCTCCAAGCTCCATTTTTTGTGCTCTTTGATGCCAAATTTTATGTGAATGTCAATTGAGGATGCAATTGAAAATGTGAATCAATGGCCAGAAAATCAATTACATTTTGAAACATGCCCTGGGAAGAAACAATTACCATCTAATGGAACAACAGCTCAGCCTCCTGGGCTCACTGCCTTTTTGTTTGGAGGGGCCCTATACACGGTTTATTCCTGGTGGGTTCATGGCCTTCTTGGTTGGAGGGGCCCCTCTACAAGGTTTGTTCCTGGTGTGTTCACGGCCTTCTTGGGTGGGAGGGGCCCCTTTACCTGGTTCATTCCATAATACATAAAGATCTGGCCTTTTCCTTTCAAGTAGTAATGGAGGCCTTATTATAAGGACATAATTGTTCCTTCACAAAGTGGCCCAACAATTCGTTATTGAAGAGTTCTCCCTTTTGCAAAGGAACATTTTGTTTTTTTCCCATTTTCAAAAAGGTCAGCCGGCCTTTACACAACATGTAACCGCCTTCTTCATAGGGGTTAATCCTAGTTCACATCAAATGTACCACAAAGTCCCAAGTTTGTCAAGCACCAGACAGGCAGCTTCATGCTGTTGAAAGTAATAACTTCAACTTTCCCAGCCTGCCTTTGGTCATGAAAGGCTCCCTAGTGAAGCAACCTTATAGTTAAGTCCAGAGGGAAGCACATTGGCTCATTTCTAAGAACAACCCAACACCAGATAAAGCAGTTTCATGCTGTTGAAAGTCACTTGTAAATCCATTCTTTGCCTTTTTGTTTTGAAAGGCTTTCTGAAGCAGCCATATAGTTAAGTCCAGAGCTTTGTTGGCCAGTTAAGCTCATTTTCTCATTATAATTGTCACAACAATCAAAACTCCCCTGCTGATCTCTGCAATTCAAAATCCAACTCACAAGCTCAGTGTCAATAAGCTTCCTTGTTATATGCTCAAGATCTAAATCAAGCCCATTGCAGGCTGCAGCAGCAACTTAAGCCTTGTTGGTACTTCACTAGATGCATCCATGTTGATTCTCAGATCAAGCCTGCAAGCAACACCTTGTTAACGCTGCAAGGCTTTAAATGAATGATTTTGTGACCATCACTGCCATAGTTCTAATTGTAATTGATGAAAGATTTTGTGGCTATTGCTCACTGCCATAGTTCTAAATGTACATGATGAAAGATTTTGCGGCTATTGCTCACTGCCATAGTTCTAAGTGTACATGATGATGAAAGATTTTGTGGCTATCACTCGCTGCCATAGTTCTAACTGTACATGATGACATTTTGTGGCTATCCTTCCCATAGTTGTAAATATATGTAAAGCACTTGGACAGAATTCATAGTGTTAAACGGATGTTGTTTACGAAACAGAATTTCTGGGGAATTTTACTTTTGAGCAGGATTGTCTGTTTTTGAGCAGGGTCTTCTGTTTTCGAGCGGGATCTTCCATTTTTTGAGCAAGATCTTGCATTTTCTGCCGTGCAATGCCTCCACATTTCTTCACATGGGGTAAAGCCCATAGATCAGGGCTTTACCAAAATTCAGGATCACCCTCAGCTCTCGCCACAGGTTTCCTTATTTCAGTAAAGCCCAACTTTACCCTACACATGATAAAAATTTGTGGCTATTGTTGCCATTGTTCTGAATGAACATGATGAAAATTTGCGGCTATCGTTCCCATTGTTCTATATGTACATGATGAAATTTTGCGGCTATTGTTCCCATTGTTCTAAGTGTAAGTGATGATATTTTTTTGGCTATCGGCCCCGTTGTTCTGAACGTATGTGATGAAAGATCTTGTAGCTATCATTGCCATAGCTCCAAATGTGACATGATGAAGGATTTTGCAGGAATGAGTGTGATGGATAGACTAGTTTCTTTTGAAAAGAAGAGGAAACTTCAGGAAGTTCTGAGTGGGATCTGGGTGCTGCTGACAGGCAAAGATTCTTGACAACAGGGCGAAGATTGCTTGGGTCACTGAAATTATTGAAGGGGATGGGTACCTTGAGCTATGCATTTATAAGCCTCATGAACTTCCCTTACTTGTGTAGCACTTCAAGGAAAGGTCAAGTACTCTCTAACCCTGAGTCCTGGGCCCTGGCCATGCTTTGTGTTCGGTGTTTTTTGCAGGCAGATTACCTAATGAGTCTAGGACAAGACCCCTCCCATGTTTTAAGGGGCCTGGAACAACCCCTTTATTTTATTCATAACACTTTTTTTGTATACCTTAACATAAAGATAATATTGTGATTAAACCAAAATTGCACAAGAGAAAAAAGAAAGCAAAAAAATGGAATAAATCTTGAAAAAAAAAGTAGGATATTCATCATCTGTCTCCCCTTACTTAATTTCTAAAGCTTTAAGTCCAAAGTATTTAGTACAAAAATGAAAACCAAAAAATAAAACCGAAAATGGAATGTTCTTTCACAAATTCCGTGTTTTTTTGGGAAAACATTTCCAGATTTTTTACCCAAAAAAAAAGATTGTCACATTTCCACTTTGGATTTTAGAAAAGGGTATGGAGGTTGAGATTTTTTTCTCCAACTTTTTTACTTCTTGAAAGAAACCGATAATCATTTTATGGTAAATTCCTCTTGGGATGCTCAAAAGAAAAACAGCAATTTCAAGTTTTTCGATTTTGTGATTTGGCTCAAGTTATGATCATCCATAAGTATATTTAGCCAAATTTGGCAATATTCAAAATATGAAATCAGAAAATTTTAAGCACCCTTTTGTATTGTGGGCAAGTGTGACAATTTTTTAACAATTTGTTCACCAAAATTTTCAGTTTTTGTGAATTTGTTTCTCGAAAAACATTTTTTGACAAAATGTTCTTTCTTCAAAATATTTTTCACAAATTGGCAATGTTGAAAAAAACACCAATATACAAAACAACATCACATTTTTGGGCAAAGGATATGGAACAAATTGTGGTATTATAGGGGAATATCTGGGTGCACATTGCCCTGCTTCTTTGCTTGAGTAGAATTTTCATTTCTAATTTTATTCATCACCATTTTTGGTCTAGAGTCTAGACTTTTACAAGATCTTCAGTCCCTATTCTCATTCATGTTAATTAGTTTAATTAGTTGTGTTGTATCCTAAAGCCTTTTTTCTCTTTTTTCGGTGACAATGAGCCACTTTGATTGGCCCATCACCCAAAAAAAATTGAAAACTTTGAGATGCTATGTTCATTTGCACCCATGTTGACATTTTTTGCATGAGTTTTTCCTTTTCAAAAACATTTAGACAAACTTACACAATGGATAAGTGTAAATCATTTACACGATTTTACAATTACATATCCAAGGTTAATTACACATATGTGGATAAGAGGTTTTACATTTACATGGAGTGTAAATAAGTTTTAAATTTTCATTTACACTTACACAAAAAGTATGATTAAAACCATACCCATTTACATCAAAGTTATGTTCAAAATCATATAGAGATCCAATAGTAGAAGGAACCCTTTGGGAGCATGTGCTTTTTTTCAGTTTTGTAATACAAAAAAAATTGGCAAAATTTTCCCCAAAAATCACAAAAATTGTTTACAATATAAAAACACATGTATTCAAATATTTCCCGATATTTTTGTCAATAAAAATCACTAATCGTGGAAACCTTAAAACATATTCACAAGTAACAACATAATGGTGACATAACACTTGGAGTGAAACATAGCTTTTAAATAGAGTGAAACTTAGTTTGGATCTATAAATATCCACAAAATAGAGTGATCTCCAAAATGGCTAGTGATTGCTTTTGATTGACCAATATGGCAGTATTTAAGTTGTCTCTCAATTTATATTATCCAAATTTTCATGTTTATAGGTGGGGATGAGGAAATAATAAACCCTCCATGTTGCATTTGGTATACATTTGTAGAGGCCCAAAATAGGGGTATGAGTGGATATGCCCTAAAAGTTTTGTATAGCATTGGCAGATAATTTCTAGTGTATCTAGAGGGCATGTTACCAAGTGGAATTGTCCCTTCACCAAAGGTAAGGCAATTTGGAAAAAGGAAAATGCCAGAGCTTACTTTGGTGGGCATTTTTCTAAATTGTTTTCCCATGATACCTTCACTTTGTGATTCTCAAATGGATTTGGTGGATCCATTTCAATGTCACACCAATTACTAGAACAATAAGTGTACCCGCCCATCATCATTTACCTACTTAGTTTCTTTCCCTTCATTTTTAGTTTGTGACCCAATGCCTAACACAAAGGGGTTGAACATGGAGTTATTGTTCGCACTTGAGTATTTTATTTTTGCTTATTGGATGAAATTGGATTTTTCTTATATTTATGGTCATGTGGGGTTTATCTTGAGCTCCCTAAAACCTTAGGAAGAACCATATATATCTCCTTATCAAACACCTCTAAGGGGAACACATACTGTAGTACCTTGGCCAATTTGACAATCCTTTGTTGAAATTTTAATTAATATTCAATTCAACACCCTTGTTTTAATTATTTTTAATTTCAATTTGAATATCTTTTTTCATTTCGACAATATTGTAAATTATTCAAGTTCAACATTATTCTTGGTCCTTTTTTGTTTGATTTTTCTATTGGTACTTCAAATTTTTTGTTACAAATTTGTTGGTTTAGGGTTCATGGAAAATCTAAAATTCCTTTATTTAGGAACATTTTTGGTACCTTTTCTTGATGGAGTTTACAATAGAAAGTTTGCATTGAAAGCAATTTGCTCTTATTCTATTTGGGTGTGAATGAAAATACTAAACAAAGAACAGAAAGAGATCATTTGTAGAACAATCTTGCTACCTATTTATTTTGTAAAGTTCCTTGTTTACATCAAGTAAAGTTTGCATTCAGAAGTTTAGTGTGTGATTATTAAAGAGCATGTGAACAAAAAAATTTGTTAGTTTATTTTTTGTTTAACATACTTTAGCTCAAAAGTTTTCTATGTTCAAGAGCAGAAATATTGAGAGAACTAAGCTCGCTATTATGGTAGTTTGGTATATATGAATACCCAACAAAAACAACAGAAAACATTAATAGGGTTATTCAAACCCATCACAAGAAATGAACACCAAAGTGTTTTAGAACATGAAGTTGAGATATTGGAAAAAGTTACACAAGAGAGAAATATTGAATGCATAGTGCAGAAGTGTCTAATTGGCCAACTCAAGAAATTCAAAATGACTCTACAAGCAAACCAAGAGATCAAACAAAAATCAAATGAAAAAAAAACAAGAAATAAATCACATGTGCACAAGCATGGGACATATGTCAACTAGTTTCAACAAGATTTGTGGCCACCAATTGTGGTAGCAATCAAGAAATACCATGGTAACAAAACTAATGCCCTCCATTTCTTGAAAATTGCTTACAAGAAATCGAGATGTCTTAGTCCTTGTGAAAAACTTGAAAAACCAACCTTTATGATTGGTTTACAAATAAAGGAAAAATTAAAGCCAAGTATGTCCATGTAACTAAATTAGACACACAAATTGAAACCAAGAAACAAAATTTACCAATATTTGAAAATCACCCAATATTGAGATATTCAATTGTAACCAAGTTACGAAAGATGAAGGAGGCAAGTCAACCCCTAGCAATTTCCATAGTCGAACCCATATTTCGTGGAATGATTGAGTTAGTAACCCCTAATGTGCTTTGTGACAACAAAGTTAGTGGGTTTGAAGTTATTCGATAATGGACTCGTCAATTCATGAAACATTACATGAATTGAACTTTTAGAGTTAGTATTACAATGGTTGGCAAACTTCCATTAAATTGGGAAGAACAAGGAAGGTTCATGACTTACCGTGTTATTTACATAGCCAAGGCCTACAACATTCCACCTTCACTTGCTGTCAATAGTGATGAGACCGACATACATTTGGCAAGGGAACGCACATGGGAAAGTAGGGGCTCCAAACACATTCATGTGCTTGGCATAAAGGACAAAAGGCAAGTGATTATGGTAATATCTTCATCTGCAGCAAGACTATTGTTGCCATTATAAGTGATTTTTATAGGCACTACACTGAGAACATTACCACCAAACAACCAAAGACATGCAATGTGTGTGGCAAATGGGTGGGATTTCACCTATAATGAAAACCATTGGTCAAACTTTGAAACAACCAAACATTTTGTGGAGATTGTCATGGTGCCTTACCATCAATTTCAAATCAAATCATTTGGACTACAAATGGTTGTTAATTATTGGAATGTACACAATAGTTAAAAATTCTTGGGTTATATAAAAGACAAACATCCAAACATTTTGGTTGTTTTTGTACTTGCAAATTGTACCAATGTTTTACAACCAAATAATGTCATACTGTAGTGCCCATTCAAGCATGCATTCAAAGTGGATTTCAACAACTAGACAATAAGGGTCATCAAAAAACAAATTGAAAATGGCAAAAAGTCAAATGTTGACTTCAAAATGAATAATCTAAAACCACGCATTTGTGAGTGGTTACACAATGTGTGGAAAGAATTGAAAAGCAAAGAAACAACGATTTTGAAAGGGTGGGAGAAAACATGGCTTATAAGAGCTTGGAGTGGTGATTTTCAACTTGTTGCCATGGAAGCAAACATAATTTTTAATTTATTTACAACAACATTTAACATTGAAAAAAACATTGAAATTGATGAAACCTACATCAATCCAACAATGATAACATTAACTGTTATGGAGGGTTGTTTAAATGAAAAATCAACACCTACACCATCACTTGAAACATTTTTGCCATTTTCAAATGTAAGAGTTGAAAGATTAAAACTATGAACACTAATTAAAAAACAAAAATCATAAACATTGAATGTTAAGGTTTGAATTTTTTTTTCCTTATTAAATTTAAACATAAACTTAAATCCTAATTTTGAAGCTTACTTACATAAAGGACCATGGCAAAGCAGTAGACAACAAAGATCAAGTTCAAACTCAACAAGAAGATGGTGTTGCTTACAAACTTGAACTACTTCTATTATTGCCTAATGTGAACTATAATTCATCTAGAATATTTTTTAGGGCCAAGACTTTCTCCAATTCTATAGGAACATGATGATGCTGAAGATGATGATGATCTCATGAACAACCTATAAAACAACATCATTTGTGTTGATAACTTTTAGGTCAATATCAAGCTTGTAATATATTCTTCTACTACTAAAACCAAACCCTTGTAGATTCAACAACCTTGAAGGCATTATTCTAGGACCAAACATACAACTTATTGCAAGTTGCAGTGTGGTGGTAGCATCAAAAAAGGAACCACACCGCACCCCAACATGTAATGTGGCAGCAACATCAGCAAGGGGACCACTCCTAGCATGTAGTGTGGCAACAACATCAGCAAGAGGACCACCCCCCAACATGCAATGTGGTGGCAACATCAACAAACGAACCACTCCCAAGGTGAATGCAAGGTATGGTGGCTCACTTTTGGTGTCACAATGGTGTTTTTTGTTGGGTACCCCTTGTTCAAAGGCATATGGTGAGTAGTATATTTTTAAATCTATTAATTGGTAAGTGAATATAAACTAACAATTTTATTATAAAGATATTTGTGTAGTTGTTTATTAATAAAAAGTCCATATGCTAGTAGAAATGAATTTTTGAAGTTCAAAATTATGACTAATCGATTGACTAGAATGATAGAAAATTGAAAGGTTCATCTTAAATTTTATTCAAAATTATTTATAATGATTTAACATATGAGTTAAAATGAGATAATAAACTTTTATGCAAAAAATTTCCTTAATAATCATATCCAAATTCTACCTATGAACTTTTGAATGCCCTAAATTAACTTGTATTTTCATAAGTCCATAACATTGTTGTTTTTCATTCATTTCCAAAAAAAATTCAAAGGTGCATATATTTAAAATCTCTACTTGGGCTCCTATTAATATGAACTTTATTGTTTTTAATACATGGACTTTAGTGGAATAGAATTATTTTAAAAAGTGAGCCACCATATTGTGCATTTACCCCCCAACATGCCAAGATGCATTATAATAAGGACCCATTTGTAGAATTGGTTTTTCAAATTGCACACTAATAGTCATTATTATTGTTGTTGTCAACACGCGGGAAGTTATTGGGACCCAAACCCATGGAGGTGGAATTTCTTGTCCTTGGTGTGGATGTCAACCTTAGAGTTGAGCCTAGTTGTCATGTGTGCACGTTGAATCCCATTTGCCCACTTGAAGTTTGTTGTGCTACAAATCATGTTTGGAAATTCAAAATGAAGAGGAATTTGACTATTGTTGTTGTTGGTGGAAAGAAATCTAATTCCACTTCATGATTGGTTGGAATGTGGCAATTGAATTTTGGAGTTTCACAATGGTTCACATGCCACACTAGGTGATGGTGGTGGTGTGATTGCAAGTTTGATGCTACAAGGAAGCTTACAAGATGGACTTGTGGAATATATGACTAAGCTGCATTGACAACATGTTTGGAAAATGCATGTAATCCCATGGAGATTTAAAAGGAGGCGTGACTAATGCACTCCCAGAGCTACCATTGTTGCCAACTTCAAAGGAGGAACAATTGTTGTTCTAATGATGGTTGTAATGCCTATATGCTGCAAGATATGCAAAGATGATGTTAAGCTTCCAATGCTATTGTTTAGAGTAGTGTTAACACCAAAAGTTCCATTGGCACAACTATTATTACCACCAACAGCTCTAGCACCATTTGGAGAAAACAAGCTTTTGAAACATGGCATGAACAATGTGCAAGCATCATCATGATGACCCATTATTGTTGTTCCTCTTAGATGTGAAGATGAGGTTAGACTCAATGATGGTAATGTGAAGATGATACAATTTCCATTTACAATTAATTTACATATGATGATGGTGGTGTTGGTGGCGGCTTGTAACTTCCCTGCAACATGCAACAAACAATACACAAACACACACACACACACACTCACACACACCCCCATGAAGCTCCATTTCCTAAATAGGAGTAGAGATTAGTGTGTCCAAATAACTAGGCTTACCTTGTGGTAGGTATTACCATCATCATCCATGATCCAGCTAGCTTCTACACATAGTACCTTGAAGACTTCACTATTGTTGTATTCCCCGTACAAATGCAAGCCCTTGAAGATCTTGGCAATGATGGCACACCAACATCACTCCTTTCTCTTGTTGTCTTCCTTCACTTCTAACTCAATGATTGCATTCCTAACGTCATGGTTACTCAAAAAATTTCAAGTTTGCAATAGTTGATGGTTGTTGAGATGTTGTTTTAGTTGATCTTTAACCTTTTTCTTGAAGCTCAACTTCTTGGACTCGCATTTGAGTTCCCATCAATTCGATTGTTAATTGCATCGTGATGAAGCTTGTTCCTAGTTGTAATGTCATGAAGCCTGACTACTAGTTGCATCCTGATGAAGTTCAGTTGCCAGTTGCAACATGATGAAGACTAGCTATTGGTTGCATTGTGATGAAGACAGATTCCTACAAATGTTTTTGTTACTGTTACTACTTTTACACTTGATGAAACACACATTATTTGAAAAAAACATCGTTGCAACAAAGAAAACACACAAGGGTGAAGGTAGATGCAGGGGTAGTTAATTACAATTACTTCATATTAGAAAACCAAAAAGTATCCTTAAATCAAAAAGTTCAACATTAGAAAAGAAAACTAGGTTTTCCTAAACATTCGACAAATATGGTTGTGTTTCATGAGTGTTTGATGGGTGGCAACAAACGTTTTTATAAATTTCAACATAAATATTGAGTATTTTCTAATCATTTAATTAGTGTCAAATTGGCCAAAGGTATTGGGAAAAGGTGACCATTCAATATTGCCAATGTTCAAATTATATAAAAGCCCACATCCCAAAATGATATCTATTTTTTATGATATTTGAATAACAAGTTCTAAATGCTTGCACAATAACATAGGGGCATGAACTGTTAAATTTTACATTACATGCATCAACTAAAGTATTATTTGTGAAGGAATTTTTTTTTCATAATTATTATCTTATTTTTAAATATGCACTTATTTAAGTCATTTTTTCAATCAAATTTTAATTATATATATATACACTTGAGGTTGTATATATATATATATATATATATATATACTTGAGGTTGTGAGAAGTGATAAGGATGCATTAAGTCAACATGGTAAAATCATGTGATAACATATAAAATTTTCAAATTGATTTAATTCTTAATGCTTTGAAAAGATTTTTAATTTCGTGTTCCTATTCACTTCACATTCTTCCACATTTACTTAATTCATTTGTTAATATTAATTCCATTACTAATCGACTAATTGAACTTATTAATACCAGTTCATTTTTTAAATTATTAATTGAACCTAATAACAAATAATGCTTAAAACCTTCAATACATATGTTTTATTTTTTTTATTTATTTTAATTTCAAGGATTGACACATATCAAGTTATATAAATTTAATATTAATTTTTGAATAAACATAATTTTATTATAGAACTAATTGAAGATAGTTTTTACGCAATAATCAATATATGGGATTATATATTTTATTCAAATATTTTGTAAATTCAAAAGAAAATGTTCCCCCTTGTCATGATAATTGAGGATTTGGTATAATAACTAGGTTGCCCAAACATATGACATGTTTTAGGCATTTCCATGTTTTGAAATCAATGTGTGTATGTGTGTGTTTTTTTGAATCCAAGTTTTAAGGTCCTATGTTTTGAAGTATTAAATGTAGTACCTACCTTGCCCAAGTTCATAAACTTCTAATTAGAGTTTTGCACCCAATTTGATTTATTTGTTGTTTTTGTTTTTGGATTTTTTTTTTTTTATTTTCCTTGTTAGTTTTTTTGTTTGCTTATTGTATTGATTGCAAATGAAACTTTTATTTTGCGTATTTTATTGTTTTATTGGTTGTCATTTTTTTTCCCCATTTTTTTCAATTTTATGTTTGTTTGTTAAGTAGTTGAATTTTTTTTGTTTGTTAATCTTTGCTTATTAACATTTATGCTCATAGATTTGCTTGTTCTTGTGAATTATTTGTCTTTTTTAATTTGTTATTTTGATTGTTGTAATTTTTTATTTCAAAATTTTATGTTGTTTTTTATATGAGCTTTATTGCTTGTTCATTTGCTTCTGATTCATTCTTAAATTTAAACTTCAAGTCCTTGCAAGGTCAAAATGCATTGCTTCATTTCATAAAATCTAGTTTTACCAAGTTTTAAACGTTTCATAAGTTTCAAAATGATTTACGAAAATGTTTTGAATTTCACAAAAAAATAAAAATTGGGCTATAATGGAAAGTTTGGCACCACTTCTAATCGTTGTCTTCTCTTTTGTGAAGAATAAAGGGCTCATAAGCTTCTTGTTCTCCCATTTCATAAGTTTTTTTCTTTTGATTTTTTGCAAATATGTTATCCTTTTATGCAAGGGCCCACAAGCTTCTTATTCTTTCAAGTTTTTTTTCTTTTGGTTTTTACAAGTTCTTTTCTTTTTGAACTTTGTTTTGTAGGTCATGGATTGTGGATCGTTATTAATTTTCTTCACTCCTTCTATCCTTCTTTTTCTTTTTTTTTCCTTTTATCTTCTTTTTTTTTCTTCCTCTATCTTCTTTTTATTTCCCCTCTTTGACTCCATCAAAATGTCCTACTTTGCATTTGTTGCATCTCGTTGTTACATGCTTTGTCACTTGCTGCTCTTCATTTTCATTGTTGTCTAATTTGTTGTTGCTACCCCCATCTATCATCACTTGCTACCATTGCCTCTCATTGTCATAGCCTTCACATGTCATTGCTTGATGCCATTGCTTTTCATTATCTAATGCCCTTCCCTTTCATCGTCACTTGTTTCATCATCATTCCATCACCTTTCATGCATGTTGTCCCAACCTTTCATCACCACTTGTTTTGTCATTGTTACACCTACCTTTTGTCACACATTGCCCCACTTCTTGTTACCCAAATATTTGCCAACCCCACCTTCCATTATCACATAATTCATCACTTCTATGTCACTCTTGTTGTGTTTGCTTCAAGTTTATGTTCACTTGGTAGTACCTTTTGCCCATTTTTGTAGGTTTGGGAACATATTGAATTTCAACTTCAAACCACCTCCTTCAACTAATAAGTTCTCAAATTATCTTTTGTAATTATTTTTTTAGTTTTTTTTTTGGTTTTTTTTTTCATTTGTTTAGTTATTTTCTTTATTTTTTTCATTTTATGTCTTTTTTTAATTTGTGTTTTGTTTGTATGTGTATTTATTTCATGTTAATTATTGTCAAATATATTTAAAATTTAAAATTTTTGTGTAAGATTTTTTTTAAAATTATATAAAGCATAGAATATAATTTTTATTTTACATTGTATTTTTTTGCACCATGAAAAAATGAGAAAAAGGTGAGTGGAAATTTCAATTTATTTAAAAACTTTAAGCCTTAACTTTTTTGTAATTGCTTTATTTTTCCCTTGTAATTGCTTATAATTATTTATATTTTAATAATGTAAGATCATTGGTAATATATATATATATATATAATTTTATTGTCACTTTCTTGTTAAAACAACTTAATGGATTAGTCATCTAAAAATCAAAATAAAATTAATGGTAATGAAAAATGTGTAAATTTCATAAATTACAAAATTACAAAAAATAATTCTAAAAATAATCCCAATTTGCAAACTAAATAAAATGAAAATTAAAAAATGAAGAAGAGATCATGAAGGCAAATCTAAAGAAGTTGCATGTTCAAAGAAAATTTTGGAAACTTCATAGCAAATTTTTATTACAATTGTTTATTTTAATGTGAATGATAACCAAGATGTTGTGTTGAACATGCACAAATTATGCATTGCAACTTGTGTTATGATAGTCCAATGAATGCATCAAATTCAAGAACACAAGCAAAAAAAGGGTTAATCTCATATGATAAATAGATAGAATAACATTTCTAAGAACACGTGTTGATGCACATCATGCCATTGTTAAAAAAAGGTTTGAGAAGGAAGTGAATAATTCAATGCAAGGAAAATAACCAACAAAAAAGAAAGCAAATGTGTATGGGGAATTTATTTTTAAAAAATTGTTGTGAAAGATTCCTTCCAAATTGATGATGTGCAACGAAAATAGTTCCTTGAAGACTTGGGTCATTTGATTATCAAAAACAATAAGGCCATTCCAATTTGTGGAGAATGTCTAGCTTAACTGGTTGGCTTTCCATTTTTGTCCAAGAATTAATTTTGTTCCTAAAGGGATTTTTCATAATAAATATTACCAAGGTTGGTGTGAAAGACTAAAGAATTATATTCTTCTAGTGTTGATAAAATGTTATTATGCAACTATTAGTTTGGTCTCCTAATGTTGAAAAGGGCATATGATGTGTTTGCTTTGGTCATTAATTTTTTGGGAATTAATTATTAACCAAAGCATGTCACTATTGACCTATTTGAATTACATAAACTACATGATAGGCCTTAGACTGAAGTTTGATAAATTTGTTGGACAAGTATGGCCTAAAAATATATATATATTGTTTGTGTTAAGAATGAAAGGTCTAATTTTAATGTAATTACCAATGCATTAAAATGAATTCTCAATTGTGTATATTTTAATTTGGAGGAAAATTTTTAAGGAACTTATTTTGGTCATGCATTTTCCAAAACATGTCAATATGGCACATTAGGTGAAAAAATGTGCAAAATTTTGAAATATGTTTGTATTAAATCTACATAAATAGATTTGCAAAAATGCATCATTTGGTACAAAAAATCTAGAAAGGGAAGGCAAAAATGGAACAAAGCTTGTGTTGAAGCTAAAATTTGCCAAAGGAAACTTAATACCTCAATGAAAACAAGGTAGTGAATTTTGCTTTTTAAGATAGTTTTTTAATTTTAAAACTTTCATTTTTTATCATATATGATTAAATAATAAATTAATTTTTTGTTCTTATTTTGTAAATGTGTTAGCAAGATAATCATGTTTCAACAAACATTACAATTTTTAGCAACATTTTGTTTTGTCATAACAAACAAACTAATGTGAGGGTTATTGGTCAAAGATAAAAACACAATGTGCACAAGAAAAGAGTTGAACCATAATTTTATTTTGATTACATATGAAAACATAAATATGAAACGAAAGAAACAAGGACATGGCACAAGATCATACTTCAAATTGATGTTCTACAAATTCAAAATAATGAGAGAAACTTCTTATATATATATATAATTTATTTATTTTATTATTATTATTTTGTTTAAAGACCTAATTGAATGACACTTTCAATGAAACTTCCATATGGCCCAACATCTAAGAAAACCTCTTAAACATCTTTCTAATTACACATTATAAAAACAAAATGGATAGTGATGGATGAACTTTATACATTATTGATGAAAAATGGATGATGATGGATAAACTTTATACATTATTGATGAATAGATGGTGATGAATGAACTTTATACATTATTAATGAAAAATGGATGTTCTTGGATGAACCTGAAATCATGATGATGTTGATGTTGGTGAACATTCATATGAATTATCCTAAATGTCTTTCCAAGTGTTTTATGAATTAATGTGATATGTTATTTGTGGCATTAATACACATCAATGACTTATATGTTTTAAATCATGCTAAAAACAGGCCAAGAAAAATTTAAACAATTTGAAACATGTTAAAACCATGATAATAAAAACTTACATGTTTTGAAACATGCCATGGAGGAAAAAATTGATTCAAAACATTTCAACAACTCAACCAACAAACATAAAAAAAAAACTAGCATGCAAAACAAGCAAGGAAAACAAATAGACAAAATAGATTGAACAAAACTAACAAAAAAAAAGACTGAAACACGCAAGCAAAACAACCATCAACAAAAAGACCAAAAAAACAAAATTAAAAAAGAAAGCAACAAATAAGCAAAACGAAAAAGCAAATCAAAATAGATGAAAAAATAAAAAATGAATTTTACGAACTTGGACAAAGGTGAACACCATATTTCAACACCTCAAAACACCAACACCTTAAAACTTGGATTAAAAAAAGACCCAACTTTGAAACATGGCACATGTTGGTTGACATGTTTCACATGTAGTATACGTACATATCTTTGACTAGCATAGCATTGGGATATTAAGAAAGGTTGTTTTTTTTTTTGTTTGTCAAGTTGAGATCATAATGTCCTCCTCTACACTCTCAGAACCATTGGAAAGCCTTCGATGGAAGGGGTGCATAAAGGTAGTTTCATAATTTTAGACATACAATAGAAGAGTTACTATATATTGAATTATTTTGTCAAAAAATATTCAACAAAATCAAAACTAAAAACTATAGGGAAATTAGGGCAAGAGCTTGGTATTGTTGGAAAGCCCTTAGTGAGTGGGATTTCTTGAAGGTAATTTCATAACTTTTGTTGTTGGAAATCAATCAAAATTTGTATAATTCACAAATTGGGCTATATTATCAAGGTCATGTTCACATTTGAATGAACATCACCACCTACATTAATGTATATTTATATAACAAATTGGCAAGGCTTTGAATCATCTTAACTTTAAGTAGAATCAAAGTTGTAAAGTTCATCTCCATCTTGTTTCCAAATAGATAAATTGTCACAAAGTGGTGCCAAATGTATTCCAAATTAAAACCTTTGAAAACAACATTTGCTTCAAGCCATGGAGCACCAAAAAATGGGGAATCCACAACGTGCAAGAAAAATATTATCATCAAGAAAAAGAATATATGTGGGAACAAAAAAGCCATCTAAAGCAAAACTATGAGTCAAGTACACACATGCACAAAATAACATGATGTATTCCACATTTATGGGTGAATTTTCTATCACCATGTTGTCACTATATTTGAACTAAACTAAGCTAGAAATTGTTTTCATACAACAAAACTAACAAATAAGCTCACCAAACCTCACACATGTTTATATCAAACCTAGTATTATATATTTCACTTTTGGGTGACTATCCATGTTCACAATGGGCCTTTTTCAATGAAAGAAAGGGTTGAAAAAGAATGGGAAAATGCATTGTTGAACTATTAGTAGTCTTACAATTTCGATCATGTATTGATCATGAATCGTGTACATTAATATATTTCCTTGGGACCAACATGCTGTACATCCCAAAAGTTTCAGCAAAATTCATGGATTTGTCGCATGACATCCTTAAGGTGGGCCAACTTAGTATCAAAGGAAAAACTGAAAGGTTTTTGAAGGAAAAAAATCCACACTCAGAAAACTGAAAGAGTGATGATGTAATGTTAAGAAAAGGTCAATAGCTCTTGGAATATATTTATCAAATCAACAAATATATGTGAAAAATCTTTAACTTAAAAAGAAAAATGACATTCATGTATACATGTGAAAACCTCCACTTCTCAAGCAATCAAAAATTTTAATTTTTTCACAAGGATCGCCATCAATGCTAAATCTTTTTTGGGATGATTGTCACTCATGCTCCATCACCAAAATGAAAAAAAAAAAGAAAAAGAAAAAAGGGGGTGATTGTATCTAAAGAAAAGCAACACTATCTTCTCAAGGTTTTCCAACTAACTTGAAAAAATGTTTGAAAAAGGTAGTGTACATTTCATATTGTATTATGAAATGTTGGTCAACTTCCTACTTGGATATTTTTTTGGACCTTTCAATAACAAAAGTGATGCAAATAACATCACAGCAATCAAGCAAGCGAAGTGTGTTGTTACCTCTAATCAGTCAATTGGAAACAAATTTGAACTGCATTTTTTAGACCAAAGAAAGTGCAATTTCTTCTTTTTGGTGTTAACAAAAAAACACAAATTGCGGAATGCAAGATCATTGTGAAAATATTCGAAACTACTTATACTCTGACAGCACACACTTTCACTAGCAAATTTGCCCAAATACATGGTTAAAATTCAATATATAGTTTGTTTTTTTCTTAAAAATTCAGAACCATGGGGTGTATCACAACTGGTTCTGGATTTTTTGAGAACCACGTTCATGAACCCTAAGAACCACTCTGATAATCACCAGCAGGGGGATGGTGCAAACTATAAACCCTGCCTCAATTAATGCACATGCCAACTGCACTTTGTTCTTCAAGCTTCGCTGAAGAAATTGTCATTCCATTCAACACACCAGGTGCTATCTTGATGTCTATTATGCCAACACAAATCCACCCAACTGAAAATTCATTGACATTGTACCACAATCCTCCAGCTCAAGGTTACCTCTCGTACACATGTAACATATGTTCCCCTAAAACAAATCTAGAGTTTAGGGTTTAGGGTTTAGGGGAGTCTACAATAGCTTCTGCTTGAACCGAATTTGGACTACCCCAAGTTGGGTGCTTCTGTGAGAGTCAGATCACAAGAGTGATTACTAGAGAAGAAGACCCATAAGAAGAATGTTAGAATGCAGAGCTTGAGTGAAAGAGTATTGCAGAGGTATATATGATCATGGAATTTCCCCTCAAAATCCAGCAGTTAGGAAGTGGTGGCCAGTTTCACATGCATCCAGCAGATTGGTGGTGGTCTTAAGTAATTATTCAGAGATCCTGGACAAGAGCTCCAGTACCAAAACTGACAAGAAGCTTATCAATGTGTATGCTTACATCCTCTAAGCGGGGACGCATTGTAATCTGTGGTTGAACCATCCATGTAACAAATTGGCGGAGTGTATTGGGATATGATGGCGAAGTTGGACCTGGTGGTGGCCACTTCACTTGTCCACTCATGACTGCCAGTTGCAAACTTCCTCCTGACTCCTCTAATGCATACTCAAATGGTGATTCTCTGTACCTGCAAAGAAAATCCCCTCCCTTTTTCTGAGCATGGAAAAACACAAGATGAATCTACTGGTCTAATTGATCACCATTTTTCCCATCTACCTGCAAGGGAAATTCTCTCTTTGTGAGCATGGAATACACAAGATGAATCTAATGGTCTAATTGATCACCATTTTTTTCCATTTACCTGCAACAAAAATTCTCTCTTTCTGAGGATGGAAAAACACAAGGTGAGTCTATTGTGTTTGATCAACATACAAAAACTAAGCTTCAAATTTTCAAAACACAAAGAGAATTAAGAGAAGGTACTTGTGTAACTAGCTTCAGAGATTGTAAAATGCAGTCTGAGGATTTGGCAGATTTTTCAGTGCTCTTTAGCATGGGATCAGAAAGTCTACCAGGTCTAGTTTTGAGGAAGATTGGGAAGGTGGGAAGGTAAGAAGACTTTACATTATGGCAAAGAGAGTGCAACCCAGTGACCAAACATCCGTGCGTTCATCAATATCACATTCACTTGCACAATCCCAAAGTTCTGGTGCCCTATATGGTGCAGAACAATGCTTTGCTGCCCATTCCTGTAAATTGACAGCACAGTTGTTAGTGCACCTGCAAAACAAAGGAAGCTACCATGGCTAAGTCTGCAGCAGATTAAGTTTTGAGTCACATGAAACTGCTATAAACTTGCAAGGTTTGGGGAAAGTTGAGGATCTTGAAGCTTTCTGAGATCTAACATTACATTGACATATGAGTAGTGTGTGTATACCTGCAATGCAAGCGCCTCTGAGTGAGATCTAATTTGTTTTTGAGCAATTGAAGCACTACCAAAGTCCATGATCACTGCCTGTGGAGGTCTATTATTAGGTTGAAGTGACAGTAGCACATTCCCTGGCTTCATGTCATTGTGTGCATATGGCGGCTTATTCATATGCATTTCTTTCAATCCTTCACAGATCTGTGCACATTAAACAAACAGTAATTATCGATCAACAGGACCCGCACTACAAACTAAAATCCATCTCCATTTCTTGACTGCACAAAAATTTTAAGATGTGCAAAACACTGTTCTGTCAAATGAAATATTCCATGGTCCGTGTACAAAGTGCATGAGATCAGTATTGCATAGAAATTGCATTAAATGGGATGGGAAAAAAATAGCACCTGTTTGAATATATTAAGGACTGTAATGGTGGGGTAGTATTGATTATTCAACCGCATGTGTTTAAGGTGGTCTAGTAAGGTTCCATCTTTGTGTACAGGGAAAAGCAAATAAGCTTCCTGGTTCCATGAGCCCTCTTGAGATCCCTGTTACGAAAAAACCCTCAAAAATCAATGTGTCTAGTAACCTCATGTACCCAGGCACTTTTACACCAAGTGATCTCTTGTGTCTCCTCTAAAAACACATGAAAACAATGTCTGGGCTTCTTCTTCTTCTATTTATCTTTGTAGAAGTGCGAAAAAACTCCAGCACTTTGAGAAAAACAACCCACAAAATTGAGGTAATATCATGAAACCAAGGGTGTGAAGCTCTCCAGGTACCTTGACAGTGATGATGGCATAGTCAAGAAGGGGAAGTAGGTTTGGATGGTCAAAGAGGGAGGACACATGAATCTCCTGTTTTACCAATTCAACCTGCTCATCAGTTTGGATCAAAACCTTCTTCAATGCAAAAAACTCATTGCCTGCAAACAAAACCCACATGTCCAAAAACCAAAAACCCGACACAATTCATCAGTAGGAATAGTCATCGATACCTTCTTCCTCCACGAAATAATTGATAGCAGAAACTATTATCAATCTCCTGGGCTGGGTATGACCTATCTCTTCTTCATCTTGTGCAATTTGGATACCATTACAACCATGGAAGCACACGCACACGCACACACTCCTTCATTGCAAGTACTGCAAAATTGGAAGCAAAAGAGCTTTGCCACGGTGAATTAGAACAAGATGCTGATGTAAAAGGGGGAGTGAAAAAAAATTGCACCATGATCAAGTGATTCAGATTGTTTGGATTCTTGTTGCTGCAAGTGATGTCGTGCATTTGGCCACTTTTGTACCAGAAACACAACAGAAAACCCTCCTTCTCCAAGCTGCCTTATGATCCGGAAGCACCTCTCATTCACCCATACTTCTGTACCACTGCTTACCACATTGTAGAGCACATTGATCCCTGACCAAGTGCATCCCATTTCTCTCTAATCCTCCTCCTCCTCCTTCCTTGACCCACAACAAGCTCCTTTTTTTCCTATCTCTATCTTTTATTCTTTTTTTCCCTTTTTTTGGGGGTTTCTTCTTCGTCTTCTTCACATGCTCTGCACTTGGTGCAATCTTTCTCACAAAACTAGAAGCCCGTGTTCAAAGAAATGACAACAACTACATTCTTTCTCAATCCCTGTTACCCAAATGAGAGAGATGATGATCACTCGCACACACAAAACCCAGCCAATTCATGTGAGTAAATTCAATCAAGCTCCAGCTCATGGAATCAGTAAGTGATCCAGCTCATGAACCAAGTACCCATTCCTCAATTTACAAAATGAAAGTAAGACCAATTCAGATCTGGTAGGTACCTCGGAACTCTTCTATTATAACAACAGCAGCAATTATTAGGAGGACGATCCCACCACCCGAACCCATCGATTCCACCCAAAAGCGCTAACTTGGGGTTGGGCGAAATTCCTCCAGTCACATAACGAAATTCTTGTTTACCTTTTCCAAAAACAAATGGTTTTTCTGGGATTTTCTCTCGCCAAATTTCGAAAAAGGAATTCTAGAAGAATCGCCAGATTTTTGTGTCACTTTCCAGTAGTGGTTTCTTTTCTTTTCCAGACAAACTTTTTTTTAACCAAAAAAAAATTGGGAATTTTTTGGCTATTTGTATTTTTTTTAAAGTGAAAATTCTACTAAGTTTACTATTTATGGAAAATCTAGCAAATTTTTTTGTATATCAAAAAAAAAAACTATGCTTTTCCAGTAGGTAGTCAAACAACATAGAAGAATGCTTTGATTTTGTAACTCATTTATTTGCAAATTTGGCTAAAACGTTCACCAGCAGCAATTTTTTTGGGCGGGAAATTTCGCCAAAATGCAAAAAAGAATATTCAAATGGAATATTAAGTCACCATATTCCACTTGTGCTGAAAAAATCGCCAATTTTTGGGGGAAAACAAATTGAAAACTTTTAACGACATTTGAATTTTGGACTCTGATTTTAGTCTGGTAGAATTTTTTAAACTAGGTTTCTTTTAATTTTTTTTGACAGGTTCTAAAAACCTGTTGCCTTTTAATGCTAAGAATGCTTGCCAATGACACAACATCAGAGAATTTTTAAAAATATGACTGATTGCCAGTGACCACCTTATTTATATCACAAAATTGTTATTCAAAGGAGGGAACGGGTGACACCCCCTCACTCTCTTCCCTTCTCTCTCTCTCTCTCTCTCTCTCTATATATATATAGATCTGGAATTACAAATGTAGTATCAAATGTTTGTTAACTTGATCCTTTTTTCTATTCCAAGAGCTTTGGGATTCACTTGGCGTCCTCTGAAGCTCCATGTGTGAGCAAATTCCAACTTTTGTACTCTTTTTACTGCCATTTTGTACTACAGAATGTGCCTCTTGGTGGTCAGTTTTCCCACTCAAACAGTTCCTAGGCAAAACCTGGAATTGGCCAGGAGGCAAGCCTGGCAAGAAGGCAAGCCTATTGGCCACAAGCCTGGCATAATCAGCCACCAAGGGCACATTCCTTGGCATACATAGCAGGTTCCTTGCATTCAAAAGTCAAGGCAACTCCCAGAATAGCACCAGGGCTCCCTCTTCTGTAGCTACTCATATTACTAATGGAGGCACACCAGAGCACCAAGACTAGGTTGGTAGCATGCAATTAGGGTGCACCAGCACCTACACTGGTACCTCCATCTTCTTGAGTAAGGCCGTCTCTTCGAGGTAATAATTACCCAAGGAAATGTTGAAAATGGACTCTGAGACCCTGATTTAATCCCTGATTCTCTCCTAACTGGTCACCTGAGATCCAAGGAGTGCTCTGCAAGAGAAAATCTATGGGAATTTCTGTGATTAGTTGCCCTGCTTCTAGTTTCACCCTGCTTACACTGCAGGTGATTTAAATCATCCTTCGATCATATGAATGGAACAAGCACACCTATCAACATGGGTATTGTAGTCAATCCATTTGCTATCGGCAATTTTAAGATGAAAATCAAAGGGATCCCAACTGCCTTGCAGAGTCTCCTAAAGTTTAGTCAAAGATGAAAAATAAAACAGAAACAATTTGCCATACTATGAACCTATTAAATCTACTCAGAGACTCCTCAAATTAAACTGAAGGACCCATAGCTTCATCAACATTGAGTAGACACTCACCCTGTAAACTTGCTGTTTTTCAAGCTTTAATGGAAAGCTTGAGATGCTGCCTTGGTAACTGATGAAACAGTCAACATCAGCACAGAGCCCAGATCCCAATGTCAAAATCTTAATCTTAGCAAGACGACCAAGCCAATAAGTGCCAAAATGAATTGTTCAACAAGGATAAAATATGACATCAAGTACAATGGGGTGTGTGTGCTAGCCAACACCCTCCTCAAGCATCACCAAAACAGGGCCAAGGATGGACACTCACGTTATTGTGAATATTTTACCTATATATGCCCATATAGTGGATGTCTTGTCATCCAAAAAGCAAAAGGAAAATCTGAGGAAAAATAAAAAGAGAATACAAGAAAACTCCAAGAAATGAAGTGGAAAACAAGCAAGGCATCCCAGTCACAGAATGATAAGGAACAAAAAAAAGTAATGGACAGCAGTCAGTTGACACCCTCAGTTCTCAACTACAGCATGAAAAGCAAAAAATTCACATCCCAGGGAAAGCAATCCTTGGAAAGCTCCGACCATGCACCAATAGACATCCATGCTCTGAGACTGATTTTGCAGCTCCAAGCTCACTTATGTGTCTTTCATTTTCCATTCACCCTGCAAAATAAACAGCAATTTTTGCCCAAAAACTGGAACCTTGTTGCCAAAGACTAACTACTTTGGAGCACTGATCCAAAAAGATCATACCCTCACAACCTAGCCTTGCTATGCACAGGTTTGTCTTGCTGTCATGAATTAGTACCTGCTCTGGTCAGTAGACCTACAGATTAATAAAAGCCTTCACAAACAACAGAGAAGTGTGTTGCTGAAGAAAATTCTGATTACCAACATTATTACCAAAACTGTGCAGACGTGTACAGCCATCTGATTAATGAGTGCACTCAGGTCAGCAAACAAATGAGTATGACCACACAAGGTAATGATAAGCTCCCTCATCATATCAAATCAGTGTTAGCTGTGTGTTCATGTTACAAGTTTGGCCAACTGCTCAAGTAGGTGTAGGAGTCAAGACAATGCTGGTAGTTAGCCATCAACATGTGGGCCTCCTCTTGGGATAAATCTCCAGACATCACATAAGCATCAGTCTGGGCACGCAGCTGGTGCAAAAGACCCAGATCAGCATGGTGGGTACTGCACAACACCTGCCCCACACTCTGACCTGGGAGCACATGTTCAATTAAAAACCTTCCATCCCCTGTTGCTCGCACATGCACCACATGAGTGCTGCCAAAAAGGTTGTGTGCACTCCCCAGTACCTCCTGCAACCAGATGTACCAAGTCCAAATGTGATAACATTTGAATCAGAATTGGCATTCCCACCAATCCAAGAAGCAAGCCATTGTCATGAACAAGACCTAGCAGCCACATCAAAGAAGACCATGGTGTCTTGTTTGCATGGAGCAGGATAAAAATGTCTTGAACCCATTTACCTGATAAACACCACCAAGAAACAGTCCTAGGTAGTATGGTTCTCCTTCATGTAGATCATGGACAGGGAGCACACTGCTGATGTCACCAGAGGCACCTACAAAGCGATCAATCTTGCCATCACTGTCACATGTCAAGTCAGCTAGTGTGGCCAGAGTTGTGGGCTTTTCTGTTAGTCGGTGCAAAGGCATGATAGGAAAAATCTGGTCGATGGCCCATGAATCTGGTGCTGAGCGGAACACCGACAAATTCACATGGTAGGTAGCTGCCAAGGAGAGACGCAACTCATCTGAAAGCTGTGGTGCAAACGTCAACATCTGTTGAGATACACAGTCATACAAGGCTTCAGCTTGCGCCCTCTGCTCTAGGCTCAAGCACCCCAGCTTAAATAAGCTACCTGCCTCCTCCCTTAACTGCTTTGCATCATTGTATGCCTCCTGCGCATTGCCCACCTCCATACTGCTATAAACCTGCACCAAACATTCTTCATCAATTGTCAAACCTGGCAATGGAGCAGTGACACCTATGTGTGCAGAAAACAAAAGCACACTCACTGCAAAAATATGAATGTACCTGATAGAAAGTGGAAAGCAAGTACTCCCCTGCCCCCTGTGACGGTATACTTCGTTGATTACCCTCCTTTGGTGGACAACCACATGCAGCTGCATCTTTTGCTAAATTGTCAATATTCAGTGTTACAGAGCGGTATGGATAGTGGCTGGCACTTAGGACATCAAAAACCAGCACTGATGAATGAGATGCCAGGGCTCGCCCACTCTCAGAGATTATAACTGGCTCTGCAACGCCTTTGAGAAGGCAGGCATCCATCAGTGCAGCCACAACATCATTTGCGTAGTTCTGTACCCAACCCATACATCAACTGAGAAGTTTCCCTCAAGCTATAGTGGTTGAGAAGCAGATCATAATGCACACGCAAGCTTCATTTGAATTAACTTGAGCCAATACAACACAGAACAGCAAAATTATCTGAGAAAATGCTAGCAGGTGAGAGGATGAGAGAAATTGTTTATGGTCACAAATGTGCAGACAGCTATGTGGAGAAGAAGGGAAGAGAGCAGAAGGGATATGAGGAATGAAGTCTGTGCAGGACACTTCATTCATCATATCCTTGCAGTTTCTGACCAAACACAGACAAGAAGTTCACATAAAAACAGGGAGGACAGCAATGCTGACAGTCAGGCTTACATACACAAAAAGGGATGAAAGTATCACCTGCATACTGTAATTGGCAGAAGCAGATGATTGACTTTTGGTACCATCATAATCAATTCCCAGTCCTCCACCCACATCAATGAAACCCTGTAGGAATAGATGAACATGCTGAGTAAGATACATGATGGAGAATGCAGCAGGCACTGCCACTTGTCTATTTCAAAAAAAGTGTGTAAAGGGTAGGAATTACCATGGGTGCACCCATGCGAGCAAGCTCACAATAGGTGTGGCTGCCCTCACGCATGACCTCCTTAATAGTTAAGATTGAGGAGATCTGGGATCCAATGTGAAAATGCAGAAGCTGGAGGCAGTCCAGCATGCCTTCCTGTATTTCATCAACAATCAGGCAACATAACTTTATTGATTTCGCTTGCCTATGAATGAAGATCTAGTACCATCTTATATGCTCCTTAAGGATTTTCTTCCAATAACTGGCATCTGGCACTTGACCCAACTAGTGTGCTTTTGCTGCAGTGAATCACCCATAGCAGACTTGAAACCAATGGTCCAATCTCCCTGTGACCTAGATCCTGAACCTCAAAAGAACCAAGGTCAACTAACAATCAAATACACTGCCAAATACACACCTGCCTTAGCCGATGTACCACAGCGACAATTTCATTCACAGTGAGCCCAAATTTGGAATTATCACCAGATGTATTGCCCCAGTGTCCATTGTGCTTGGTGCTCATCTTAGCACGCAAACCCAGGATAGGTCGCACACCAAGCCTGTTGCTACAGCTGATTACCTCCTCCAACTCCTCCATCTGCAATTACCAGAACCACCTTCAGCCTATCACCTTGTATGAGTCTCACTGAATGGAAAAAGCATTAGACTCAAATTGAGTGGCCTAATAACACTGCATGGGTAAGAGAGAATTATAAGGCATGATTCTCACACTTCAAACACCCAGTGACCAGGGGATTCAGAAGTCTTCCCCATGCTTTCTCAAATAGGCCTGCATTTCAGGCATACCTTATTGGATACCTCCCATCATGCCCATCCATACAAACTTATCAAATCAGCAGAAATGAAGACTGAGATAAAACGATATACACCTGTTCCAAGACTAGCACAGCATGGATGCCCAGCCGTTGTGCCAGAAGAACATTGTTCACATATGCTGAATCCTGCCATTGAGATTTGAGGTAATGAGAAATTCATGCACCCCTCTGCATGACATTATAGCAAAGGAGAGACTTGAACAGTCTTGTACGGTGAATAAGCCACAGTAAGTACACTCTATATAGCATACAAAACCTGGAACATTTCACAAAGTTGCTAGAATAAACTACAATATAGCATACGCAAACTAGGTTCCTCCAAACGGACACAGTCCACAATGGACAAATGAACTTAATTTGAGAAAATAGTACTCCTCAAGAAACAGGGGAAGCAAAGACAACATACAGGGGTCAGCAAGGATCGTGGTATGCCTTGTATCCATTACAGATCAGCAGCCTTCTGGCTCTACTGCCCAGCTTGGCCATGGCTATCAGCAACTCTGGCTTTGACCCAACCTCCAGACCAAACCCGCATTCAACAATCTGCTCCACCATATGACGTTCATGGTTACATTTGATTGGAAACACGCCCTGAAACTGTTGCTGCACACCCTCTCCACAACATTGATTTCAACCCTCCATGATTCCATCCCAAACAAGCAGAAACAAAAGCAATCTTCCAACAGACAAAAGAAGAAAATGTGGATCATTGAAACGCTTGACATCCCCACTTAAATCTAATCCATGTCCAGCCCCTGCAACACCAGATTCCAGATAGCACAATGTGGATATGGTGCATGACCTGTCTTTGCACACTAGGAGGAGCAAACCAGATACAAGCAAGTGCAGCAGATGCTTTCACCGATCATAATACATGTCACGTCTGGAGAGGCAACAGGAGGAGTCTGGAGATGAGCAAGACCTTGTAATTGAATTTAGACGCAGCCAAAGAAAAGCAAGTCTGCAACTCCAGCATGCGGTGGTGCAGAATGTCAGGAAACCGCAAGACCAGAGGAAGGTGGATGTGGTTTGCTGCCAGCGTCTCTATCACCGCAACCAAGTCCACCTCGTCCGTCCCTGTCCAACTGCATGTCAATCCTCTCCTCGAAACCTCTTTCAATACCAAAAAGAAATGGCACCATGGCTGCACTAAAAAGAAGTGTGACTGAGAGTCTGATGACCCTCATTAGGGGTCTCCTTGCAGATCTAGCATGCGGAGAGGGGGAAGGAAAATCATCAAAATCCAAACCCGCCACCACCAATTAAACCCTAATCTGCTATCTTGATGATGCTTTCTGGACAAACAGCATGAAATACAACCACGAAAAAATCCGTTCCACAAATGCGAGAAGAAAGCAAGCACCTTCAGCAGATCCCGAAGGTCGAACACAAAGGTGTCCTTGAGAATTGATGACGAAATAGGGAGCACCCCATCCCTGCAATCGGTACAGCGAGCTCGAATCATGCGTCGTCCACGTCCCCTCGCCACGACTCTCCACCTCTTCTTGACCGGAGATGGCACCATGTCCAAATAAGGACTCTGCAACCACTTGCGATGCGCTACCTCTTCTCCTCCACTTCTTCCTCTTGTTCTTGTTCTTGTTCTTCTGCTCCTCGTCCTCGTCCTCCTTCCGCTCCCTATTCTTACTACTCTCATGCGCATACAGCAGGGGATGTGAGGATTTAATAAAAGCCAGCTTCTCAGAGCATTGCTGCTGCACATGGCGAAGAAAGGTGAAAGCTGCTGTGGTGCGCTGCGATGGACGCCGACTGACATGGCTACAGAGAATGAGATGAGGCGGCTGCTGCTGCTGCAACAGCACCTTGGAGAAAAGCTCCATAATCGCAACAACAAACCCCACCACAAACACCACGCAACTTTGGTGAAGAGTCAAGGTGGTGGTTGGAATAGGTAAACTTAACCCCATTAGTAAACCACCGCTGGTTGTTGGCCTTGCCTACCAAGGCAAGCATATTGTGTATACCTTACCCTAAGGTCAGTTTCGTCATTAAATTAAATCCTCAAATATATAGTGAAATGAAATTTTGTGGAAATATGAAGTTGTGATATTGAAAATCATCATAATTATCATAAGTTCCATTTTGAATAATTTCACTATTCATATCACAATATTATAGTAAATTATATATATATATATATATATATAATTTCAAAATTAAAAAACGAATTCATTTTGAAAGAAAATAATTATTTGTTTTGTCAATCTGGAACTGACCCTAGGCTACGGTAGATTCATTGTAGAGTATATTAGCTTAAGGGATTTTGGCCCCTAGGTAATAATATTAGGTCTATTTTTATATGAGGATTTTTTTAAAAGATGATATTTTTGCTTGTGTTGAAACTTGAGATTAGTTACAAAGTTAAAATATCTTGAAGGATTTTGGTTTCTTTTGGAGAGGATTTTTTTGAAGATTATATTTTTGCATGGTGAAATATTTGAGTTTCCATAATTCTTCTTTTGCCTTAAGATACTTTTAAATGTAAATGGCAAGGCCAAAGTGTCACACACCTTTTGTATTTTGGGTAGGGTAAGAAGGCCGGTGTATGTACACTTGAGCACTCAGTTGTTGCCAAATCCACCCAGAGGGCTATTTGTTTATTGTGTCCCAACAGAGATTGAAGCTTTCGTTTCATCTTGGTGCATCCAATGCATTTTGGATTGCAAAAAATGGTCCACAAATTAAGGAGTTATGGCCCCCAAAGTTAAGGGTCAAAAACCCAAAATAAAGAACCTTTAAAACACATCGTCCCTTATAATCAACCATTGAAACACTCCACCAACCCATCACCCAGATGAATTGAACGAGATGAATTGAACAAGAGATGAACAGATTTCATGGATTTAATGTGTATTCATGTGTGTGTGATCACAATTTTTGTTAAAACAATGTTATAAGATCATTGGTTATGGATGTTTGAGGGTTCCACGAAATGACATGTATCCCCTTGCATATGCATGGGCCGGTTGGTAGTATGTGGGTGCAAATCTTGTTTCACTCTACTTTGATCTTCTTGCTCCCCTTCTCTTGTTGATAGGAAAATTTTCAAGCATTTTCTTATCTTTTTCCAAAGGCAATTGTAATAATCGTGAAAAGTTGTGATTTTTGAAAGCTTTTCTCTTGGTGTTGTTGATGCATTTCTTTTGTGTTGATGGTCCTCTACATGGTCGATTATGATTGTGATATTAAGAATTAAAGCACATTTTTTCTATAGAATAATGTTTATTAGATGTCTCAAGTGCATTATAACTATACACAATAATCATGAGTTTTTTTCTTATGTCAATGTTGATGCATTTATTGTGTTGATTTTTCAGTGGTCAATGACAATTATGATGTTCATACGTTTTTTTTAATGTTGTTTATGCATTTCTGGTGTTGATCATGATGATTAAGAGGTCTTTTTTTGGTTGTTGTTGGTGCATTTGGTTCATCTAAGTTTAACCTTTTTCCTACCCCCTTTCCCCATGTACACTTAGCTAGTTGCTAGAAAGGTACAACTTTGCTACAATATGCTTATACATTCACATTCCATCCATTGCCCATTTTCTTAACTTCACTAATTTTTTATCAAACTATCAATAATGTGTCATCAACGTTTATAACTATGTATTTGGAATATGGGTTTGCTTGCAAACTTGCCTAAATGTTCTAATGAAAGTGTTCACCCATTCAATGAATAAGTTTATGCTGAATATACATACAACTTATAAGGGACAAGTTTCCCTTATTCTTATTGCAAATCAAGCTTATGCAAATTCTACCCTACCTAGTTTCTTTGTTATTTACCATGTGTTAACCACAATATTTGTTAATTTTTTAACGTTTTTCTTCTCTATCTTTCCACCCTCTCACCTCCCTTCTATGATTTGTTATATTACTACTTTATCCATGATTTTGTTTTGCAAGATAATTAAGTATTCAATAGATCTCACAATGTATGATTATGAATAATCTACTAATAATTCTCTACTTGCTATTTGTTTTGCAAACAAATGGGGTAACAAAAAAAGGTTGTGGAAGTTCATTGCCTTTTGGGTGAGGTTTGTCAAAACCTCAACTTGTTATAAATCATAACTTGGATCATTTAAATTGATTACATGTTCTTTTTCAACGTCATTTGTTATCATAAAATTGTGATGCATTTTCACATAATATTGATGTTATGGTTCCTCCTAGTATTTGATTTCACAACTATTTTCATTATGTTAAATAGTTTTGCAACTATAGATTATTCCTCTTCTTGTTGACTGATTATCTTAGTCCTTTGATGTGTAATGATCATCGCCTTCATCATGATTTGAATTCATTGTTGTGTAAATGTTTGTTGGTTTTGTCTTTTCATCCATAGCTTTAGGGTTGAAAGGCCATATCCCTATAACCCTAAATCGCACCTTGATGTTTTGTTTAGTCAATGATTGATTTAAAATTGTATGCAACCATCTAACAAAAGTAATTTTGTTAAGTTTTTTTAATTTGCTTCTAGCCATGTCTACATCTATTTCTTTCCTAAATGCAATTTAAAATGGTTTAAAACAATAAACATATAAGGTGTGGAATGTGTATGTGGTATGAAAAGGCAAGGTAATCATGTTTAACCCAAATTCCTACACTTATTTTAAGGCTTTTAATGTTATGTGTGAACCATGCCCATCTAATATCAAAATTGGGTTGTGAAATGCCACCTAGAACAAACCTATTGAAAAATGATGAGAACTTTTCAAATAGGAAGTTTGTCATCCATGCATTGGTCTACATTGTCATACATGTGTTTGACTTGCAAAACTTGATGTAATTATCTCTCAACCTTTGTTTTTTAAACATGTAAAACCCTAGCAACTATGACATTTACAACAAAATTTACAATTAACCATTCTTGGGATTTGGGGATGGTGTTATAAACCATGTGAACCTTTTTTGGCTAAGACCCTAACTCCAACCTACTTGTTTACCTAAAATTTAATCTCATTTGAATTCCAATAATATTTGCAAGTTGTTGCAAAAGGAACTACATGAAATTACAATAAGTCCTTATGCTCTAGAGACCTAGGGTTTAATCGTTCAACAACAGTAATGTTTAATTATTCACGGATGTTTATGTTTGAACCAATACCACCAAGAGTTCCCTATTACTTCATGCTTGAATGGTGTTGGTTTTGTTTGGGTGAACTTTGTTATTTTTAACTTCAATTGTTCTAATGTTATTGAGGGCTTACATTTTTGCTTTGCTAGAATCCATGCAATTAAAATCCATTTTCAATGAATGTGTCCCTCTCTCAAAAACCTCCATAGCTTCAAGTATTATCTAATTTATCCTTTTAATGTTCTTATTTGTTTATGGGGTTTGATTGATTATTCATGGTTTATGCCTTGTTTCTAATGCACGTTTGGGGGGTTGATTTTCCTTGTTTGATGTTATATGGTCTACAATACTACTTCATTACCTACGAAGCACATGTACATTCATGATGGTCTAACTCCCCTTAACCCAAGTTGCCAACAAATAAGGGTGTGTGTTTTGGGCCCATCAGAAGTATGTCTTTCTCTTTCTTGTACAAAAACTAAGAAATAAAAAAAAAAATCAAATCTAGATAAACTTTAAAAATATAAGACTTTTGTTTTGTAATTGAAGTGATAAGAGCATGTGAATATGAGAAATCCTCCCACTCTAAGTTGATATCAATTTTATTTATGCAAGCTATTAGAATGAATTGCAAAGTGCGATTCATATTGCAACCCTAGCCTTGGGCTTGTGACCAAGGTAAGGGCTTGCAAGGTTGCAAGCCAAGAAGGAAGCCCAAGAGTGAAAGATAGTGTGAGGGAATGAACCCTCACACTCCCAAAGGAGCTTCCACTTTGAAAGGTGGAGACCCGGTGGATTCTCGAATGTTCGAAAAGCAATTGCAAAGGTCAAAACTCAATGGCTTGAAAAGTTTTTTATACCATTGAAAATCTATTGAAACTTAGATGTTTAAAATGGGCTCAAATGACCCATTTGGACATCTGAAACACAAGTTATGGCCAAAAGAAGGGTCGGGAGTCGAATTGGCAATTTGACTTCCGACCACTAAAAGTCAAGAATCGACCCAATTTCCTTACGTGCAGGTGGCGTGCGACATACCATTGAAAATCTCTCGCCAAGGGCTACAACTTTGTTTTAGAACTCATCTCAATCAGAGGTCTACACACAAAGTTATGAGGCCCCAAAATTGCAGGAGTCCTAACTTTGGTAATTTTAGGACTCCCACTTGGGAGTCCCGGGACAAAAAGTCATTTGGATGTGGGCTTCGTGGAGAGGCACAAAGTATATTATAAAGGGGAAGGTGGTGGTTTCCCTCAAGTCGGGGCCGTGGTGAATCTTGTGAATCCGAGTTGCCCGTGGCTCGTCTTAGCACCAAAAGTGCTCCAACTATGCATTAACCACCTTGTGTTGGTTTTGTGCAAGTCCGTGTGAATAGTTAATGTTTGTCACTCTTCCTAGTCCCATCCCGGAGCTCTAGCATGCCTCTCTACTCCCTCAAAATGTTGCAAGCCAGGGAGCGTGCCCTAATTCTTTGTTCTTTCGCTGTTTTCGGTTTGGACTCACATTTGAGTCCATTGAAGAGCTTGGGAGTGCATCAATTCATGTGAATTAACTAAGATATGCCCCTCTTTGGTTTAGTTATTTTATAACCTATGCAAACAAGTTTTTGGGTCCAATGGTAATAAAAAAATTTCTTGAAACTCTAGTTGTAAAATCTATTTATAATCATAATCCTTACATCATCTTTCAAATTTGGATCTTACAAATATACCTTTCTTTCTTTCTCTTTTTGTTTTATTTCTTCCACTTTCATAGTTGTGATCTTATCTATGTGCTTCAAATCTACCTTTGTTTTCACAAATCTTTTTCCTTGCAATACTTGTTTTACTTTCACTGTTGGGAACCCATAAATTTGAAGGTTGGCTCTCACTCTCCTTGATCCTTCTCCTTGTTCTTGCTTTATTTTCATATTGGAATCTAAACTAATTTTTACAACTTTGCCTCTTCCACAAATCCTTCTCCTTGTTCTACTTTGACATTCAGAACTTGATCTTCTATTATATTTCTCAAATGTATTGTTATAGGAATGAAGAATTTTATGAAATACTACAATTCATCTTATAGACTCTTTGGTAAAAAAACCACAATTACATAAGTGAAATGTTGGGAAGAGAGGTGGATGTGAGAGGTGGGGCTTGTGCCTTTTTAAATCCCTAATTTATTGTTGATCTATGGGATCCAAAGATCATATTTTGTTTTTAGTTAATTTCTTGAAATTTTATTAATTTTTAGGCATTTTTTAACATCATAATTGGTCAAATTTCTACACATTAATTCATTGTTGCATGCCTTCCTAAATGTCTACGTTTAAAAAAAAATTAAAAATTTGCCCAAATGTGCAATCTTATTTGTGTAGGGATTTTTCGTTATAAAAAAGGTCTAAACAAACCCCATAATTGAATGCTTCATTTACCTTTGCCCCCACTAATTTTTAAAAATGTACATAAAAACCCCTATAAGCAAATACATTTTATTCCTTTGCCATTCATTTTGGTCAAAAAATATTTCTTAAAGTGACCACCAAACTCCCTATGACTAAACATTGTCTTCACCTTCACCTTGAATATTTTTCCACAAATGGGCAAATAACATCTTATAACATAACATTTGGAACTTTAGCTCCCAAATTCCCCCCACACTACTCCTCAATTTTTTTGTAATAGAATGTGACAATTTACACCCATCACCAAACATAACACATGTAATAGTAGTATAATCCTTTTTCTCCTACACCCCACCCCACATCCATAATGAAACACAAAACCCTTCTTTTAGGTTGGATCTTCCCATTATTTTGAAAACTATATTACTAGACCATGCATTTGACCATAGTCAATTTTTGAATGATGGCCAAGACATGGGTGTACTCTCAAAGGTTGTTTCTTTCTACAATATGGATGTTCAATTATAAGGAAACATTTGATTATACGTGCACTTACCTTACCTTCACTTCCCTTAAGATTTTCCAATTTTGGTAACCTCCACTTGTCTAAAGTTACCCACTAGCTTATCCATCTTTTCTTTTCTTTTCTAGGTATAGGACCTCAAATCTGAAAGGCCCTATATCCAAAACCTTGTCTTATACTTTTAGGTTTTCTTTGTTGTTTGGCAAGTGCATAAAAGCATATTCCTTTCTTATTTTACAGCATTTCCATTCATGCTAGTATAACGGCTTGTACACATTGTTTTGGATGAAATATAGCCCTTTCACATAGTGTGGAACTCATTTTGGGCGTGTAAATATATCTGCGTTATTAGGTCTACAATGAGCCCTCTAATGGAAATACGTTGAATGAAACTCAGTTTAGTCATCTAAATATGCCTAGGATATATATGTATAAGATATAGAGGGGACTCCAATTGAAATAAATGCCTATAGTTTATATTGGGGGCAATTGAAATAGGTAGTGTGAAATTCAATTGGCCACATAAATATGCCCAATATAAGTATATTATATAGAGGGCCCACCAACTAAAATAGGTAGTGTGAAACTCAATTTGGCCACATAAATATGCGCAATATACATATAAAATATAGGGCCCAATTCCAATAGATGGGAAACTTAGTTAGGCTATGTAAAGGATGCCCAAGATAGGTACATATATATGGTATAAAACCCTCCAATGTAAATAGAGTGAAAGTCAGTTTGGCCATGTGATATGTGGAAGCTAACCCTTGGTTACATCAATGTGAAATTTGGTTTGGACATGTAAATATGCCCACAACAAATATAATAGAATATAGTGGCCTTCAAGGTTAAAATTTTTACACCCAATTTGCACACTTGAAATTAATCATAGATGCAATATTAAGAAATTGAATGTATAACTTTGATGTAATATTCCTATGTCATCTTTGTTATCCCATATGGTGGTCCAATGATAATCCTATTGATACTCATGGCCAACATATGTATGCTTGTTGAATTTGCAAGTTGAAACCAATATTACCCCTTCTCATTTGAAGGTATGCCATGCAATATCAAAAAGAATTTAAATTATTGAATTTTTACATCTTCGTATAATGGTTTCCAACCATTCAATGGGTAAGTAGAGTGAAAAGCTTGGATAGCTAATTTTTATTTGTAACAATTTGGGTTTAAAACAAAATTTTGACCTCACATATTGACTTTTCCAAGAATTAAACCACATACCAAACAAAGAATTATATGGAATAATCCACTCCATTGTGTTATCATAGTAAATTCAAAATGTGATGTAGACCTTTCATACTTATACTTGATTGTTAAAATCTTGAAATAATCATATTACGGCTACTAAACCCATTTTATAAAATAAAAAACACTTTGACAAAATCTTCCAATTATGAGTTGTAGCTACCAAGTTGCATTATAATAATACTTTAAAATATTAAAACAAAGGCCATGGATGTTACTAGGTGTAAATTTAGTGCCCACCTCCAACTAAAGATTGCATTTGCCTTACATTTAAGAATTCCTATTCTTTTAACCCTTGAATAGATTGATATAAAAGTTCCAAGAAATTATCACATGGATGTTTCTTGATGGTAGTTAAGGTTTATGTTTGATAACATTAAAAAAAGTTCAATTGATTCAAAACATCATGCCAATTTTCTAAAATTTACAAAAATCTTATGTTTTCTTTGTTTTTTCAAGTGATGCGCATTAATAAAACTACAAAAGAAAATTCACAACACATGCGTTCTAATCTTCTTGAATTTGCATACCCACAACCTCCTTGCACATAGCTTTATTTTAGCCTAGTAACCTAAAATTATAAATATGTTCAAGTACTATGAGAATCTTCATTGAAACCTAAGCAAGTTCCACGACTACTAAAATGTTTTTTCTTCATTCTTTCATTTTCTCTTTCCCTCTTCAAATACCAAGATTCAAAGTTCAAAAGCTTGAAAATTAAATACATATGCATAATGTTGAACTTCTCCCTTTTTACTTTCCGCTTGCTCTATTCAAGAAAACAATATCACATGGAACTTTTTAATTATTCTTCTCAAGAAGGATATATTGTGAATTATTAGTCACTAATAATTGATTAGTTAGTTTCTCTTTTCTTGATTTCAATCTCACATGTTGGTTGTGAAGAATCCGACATGTTATGAAATTTGAACCCCTTCCCATAATGTTTCCATGCTTCCCTTTCATGCTTGTTTTCAAGTGTGTTCCATCACCATTTCTATATCACTTGGCCATTGCCTTCCAAAAAACACCTTTGAACCAATTAAAATTGGAGAAAAATGGAGAAGGCTTGCTTAAATGTTTGGGGAAGAATCTTAGGAAATTGCCCTTTGTATATTTTGCTGCATGTTAACCTCTTAGTTTTCCTTAATTGTCAATGCATGGTTCCCAATGTTATTAGTACTTTGCATAGTGTCATTATATGGTCATTGTTTGTGTTCACATCCAATTCAAATCCTTCAATAATACCCATATTTAACATACTAATGACAACCTTCAAGGTAATTATGAATAATTCCCTTTCTTTTTTAATCCATGTACATAATTGATAAAACATTTCATACCCTACAATAAAGTAATGACAACTAGACTATTGGTGCCTTTGCTTAGCTTTTGATAATTTGATGTTGTATTTATTGATAAAATATTGCTAAAGAAAATTATTTTAGAATATTATTTGGGCAACAATTGATCTACTACTTGGATAGATGCCCATATTTAACAATGAACACAACAATGTTGCATGTAGATTATAAGGTTATTTGTCCCCAATCTATTTTGATATTAAAATCAACATTATGCATAAAATGATCATCATTAGAGTCATTTTTAGGCTTTAAGCTGACAAAGGCCACGGGAAAAAGATGGTAATGATTATTAGATATAATGCTCAACATTGATGTGTTTAAAACCGGTTGGTCCAACAAGAGTGACAAAATGATTTTTTTTCTCATTGGGATTTTGGTGTTGCACCCTTCAAGAACATATAGTAACAAATCACTTTCAATTAACTAACTTGGCATCTACATTGGTTCACATTCATTGATGACCAACTATTAAAAAATAATGTATTTAAACAATGTATAATGTAGAATATAAATAAACACAAATGTTTCTTTCCAATTTTGGGCAAATAAACCATGATGTTGTAAAGTGCATGGTAAAGAACATTTTTTAAAAACATGCACTCCTAAATTATCACTAGCAAAATTTGGAATACAACCCAAAAATTTATGCTCATCAAAATTAAATGGAGTGAAGGTCCACTCTAACTTTCCATTAAACTAATAAAGAAGCACCTAAAGTATGTTAACAACTTTCAACACAATTGTTTTTGCATTGTGATTGCCATTATTGACAAGTTACAAGAATACAAATAAAAATCAAAATTTTAATGAAAATTGAATTTGAAACTCAAGCTAAAGAAAATGTAGAATTGCAAATTTCAACAATATTTGGACATCAATGATAGAATATTAACATAAATTAGGTTATTCAACAAACACAAATTCAAACCATTAAGCATAATTGAACTATGGTCCCCAATCCTTTTTTCATAGCTTCGGAATCAACAAAAAAATCTTTAAACTTAGTTCGTACATACAAAATTAAACAATTTACACCAAAGAATCAAAAGCAACCAAAATCAAGTTATTTAACTTATCTATAAAAAAACCAATACCAAAAGAAATGACTGACCATGTTTTTTATGTCAAAATCTTACATAAATTAGTTTCCAAATAAACTCATGATTAGAATTGATTTTTGTCACTATAGTGTATTTTGAATGTGATTAGTAGTTTCCTAATGCCGATCAACATCAATAAGCTCATGTTTATGCAATTCAAAAAAATACAAGTTACAAAATGGACCTTATTTTATGCAAAAATTATTCAATTTCAAAAACCTAAGATTTATATATATTCCAAATGAATTCTTTAACTTTCATGTTAATCATTTAACACATGATTTTAAAATGGCACCACATAAGAATATCCATTTTTTGGGGCAATTTTTAGCGGATCTAATTGTTTTTTTAGTTCTTATGATTATGAATGCACACACCATCCATGGCTTATTTTTTATATCATAGATGGTTTTAGTTGTGATTAGCTCACCAATTAGTTAGTTGCAATCCTTGTCTTGGATGAAAAAGGGATGGTGTTATAACTTATTAAACCTTCTCTTTGCTTTCCATGGATTGCCACAATTCCATTCTTTTTCTTTTATCATTTCATTACATGTTTGTACTAATGAAATAAGGTTGTAAGAAACATATGTTGCATTCTTACCATTATGCAAGGTCTTTGGAATAATAAGGTTCAAGTTTCTTTAATCAATCTTTTAGACTTGGATTTCTTTTTAAATTTATCAATTTGACCCACCTTATCATTTGTTATAGTCAAAATTCTATTAGGTTAAAAAAAACTTCACATGACAAATATATGGATGACATTTGTCAACTTTTTATTATAATTCATGTGATTATTAATTTTACAACATTACATTTAGATGGCATCCATGAAATTAGGCACCCCCCAAATACACCATTCTTTCACACAACATTAAAATTTCACATTTTGTAGTTTACACCATAATGTTTTGAATTCCTGCAAGATCCACTTTGTGAAGGAAAAAATCCATGACTTTTATCAATTGGAACAAAAGGACAATTTGATGTTGTGATGGGAAAAATACTCTTTGACTTAAGGGCCTAGGTATTGAATACTTTTTCCATTGCATATCTTATTGACTTGAATTATGGAAAAACATACCTCATTACAACTAATTATAGGGACAAAGATTCATTGGAGTTGATTAAGGTAGGACAAGTTTAGGTTCCAAAAATCATCCTACATTGGACAATTCCAAATTTGAATTCATTTAGCCATTTCCAAGTGAAGAGGCATGGAAAGGTGCCTTTTCAAATTTTTGTTTTTCTAAAGTTTTCTTTCCAACACCATATTCACAAGAAGATTTTGAGTAAATTTTCCACCAATTTGCATCCCGTTTGTTTTTATTTGAATTTGAATCTTAATCCAATTGTTGAATTGAATTCAAATTCCATTCAATGCATTTTAATTCAATTCAATTCAATTCAATTCAATTTAAATTCAATTCAAGTTACATTACAATTTTGTTGTTACTTCAATTTCATATAGGAATGGATTAATGTCTTTCATTTAAAGAATATTTTTAAAAAATCTTGTGTTGTGCAAAGATATTTGTTTTTACTTGTTTTCTGATCATTTTAATTTTGGGGCAAACAACGAGGATTTATTGCATGTTACACATTACATCATAACATTATTACCCTTTGGTTGACATTCATTCATATCAAGGTTATTTCAACATGTTATGTCATTGACATCTAAACATGTTTTATATAATTAAACTTCATGTGAATGTGCTGATATTGTTCAAAAGATTGTTAACAAGAAGTTTTGCCACGAAAGGTTTTATCTTAAATTATTATTTTTCCATGAAATCAAGTTAATTGGTTTTAGGTTCATTAATTTTACAAGGGCTAAACCAAAAACAAGTTAAAAAATTGCACCAAATTGACCTTGAACTATATCCCATTTAATTGCATCCCATGTAAAGGTTTTTTTGCCCTTTAAAAAAAAAAAATTCCTTAATAATGTAACATATTTTTGAGGGCCATGGAAAGAAATGATTATAAAAAATAGTGAATTGAAAAGGGAAAGATGTATTATTCTACTCAATGTTTTTCCTATGTATTTTTTTGACCAAAAAATTATTTTGATATGTGTTTTGACAATTTAATTAAATTTTATGTATCACATAATTACTATGTAATAGAAGCCATATGATATCAACCTATTTATACCTTTACAAACATATTTTAAATGATATGGGTATTCTTCTTTCAAAAGAGAGGAAAAAAACCTTAAAAATTAAAGCCTACATATTTGTCAAATTACTTACCTCATATGAAGCAATAGATTTTTTTTTGAAGATTCAATAATTTCTTAAAAATCAAATAATGGCTGAAAATGTGTAATTGTGAATAATATTATCTGTGATATCCACATTTGTCATTGTGTTGTTTCATAAAATCAATTTTCAACAAAATCAAATAAGAATATATGGGTGTGTACAAAGACATTATACATGTAAAATACCATTTGATCATTGTCATAAGATTTTTTACATAATATGAATAAATAAATAGAAATAACTTTGTACAATCTATTAAAATAATGACATGTTTGACAATCCAAATTTTCCTATCACAAGTTTATGTCTTTGCGTCTTTGCATGAATTTTCTATTAAATAAAAATGATCTTTCTATGTATCATGATGGATTTATTTTTTTGTCTTTTCATAAGGTATTTAAGAATTCATTAATTAAAAATTCAATTTAAAACATCATCACATATATGGGTAAATGACCACCATTGTCCTCACTAGAAATGTTATCATGTGACAATAAATCCTAATAAATTTACAATATAAAAATTAATGATTTACTATTATGAATTTAGAATATCCTTGCAACCTATTCAAATTGCAAAATAAGATAAAAGATGAAAATGTTGCCATAAAACAAGAATAAATTGATTAGATCGAATGGTTTATACATTTAAAAAAACTCGTTTTGGTGATCCTTGTCCCTTGTGCAAATATGACCTACTAGAAAAAAAAAAAATCCATCTTGTAATTATTGCATAATTTATTGGACATGAATGTCATTTTTATATTTACATTTTATTTATTATTGTAGTACCTTGGCATCTTTGACACTAATTATATTATTTGTAAACTTTTTATAAATTCCAATTTTACATTTTTCAAAGAAAAAAATTTGTGAAGGAAAATTTGTGTAGTCTTTTGGAGTATTCAAGAACATTCTATTCTTGACATGAAAATTTCAAATTTCATTATTCATTCTACAAAACATGTGTTGAAGCTACCTTTGTACTACATTAATCAAAGTATTTAAGAAAATTTGAAAACATTATGAATTTATTAAATGATTTATGCTTTCTAGATCCGATGAATGTGTTGTAAGGGTTACAACTTTCATTCAATGTGTATCACTAATTACTTTAAATGCATTAAAAAAAGACTTATTGCCATAAAAGCTTAATAATAAGGAAAAATGAAAATGAAGAAGGTGCCAAAAAAAGGGAAGAAGAAAAATAAGTGATTTAGTTTGCGGGCAATACACTAATGCTTGCAAATTGGGTGCAAATTGACATGAACAAGACTTTTTAAATCATTAAAGTTGATCAAATTTTTTAAAAAATGAATTAATTTTTTTCCTCACTTTTTATGTAGTTGAAACATGTTCAAAGTTTAGCTCTTGATTTCAAATTTTAAATTACTAATTTTTAAAAATATTTAGGTTAAATTAATTTCAAGTTAACCATAAATCACATATACTTCAACCTATTATTAGTATTTGAAAGATCTTGTCAATGCAATAAAAACACAAATCTACCTGTAATGCTCAATCCAATATCAAAAAAGGTCACATGCTCATATAATTATGAAAAAACTGATCTTGATTTTTTCATTAAAATGTTTCTTGAACCTAAAACCCCCTAGTCCCTCCAATCCACCCAAAACCCTGATTTATTTTTTTTGAAAGTCCCCACAGTCCACTAAAAAACCTTGAGATTTGGATCCTAGCCAAAGTTGGCATGATTGAAAACTTCTTCTTTAGGTGTTAGGTGTATAGTAGGTACTTGTTTTACAAAAATGTATCATTTTCCAAAGGCAACCATTTTGAGACCACATATTTTCCAACTTAAGGTACTTAAGTAGTAAATTGATGCAGGAATTTAGGGTGTTCTCTCTATTTTGTTGGCCCCATTCCCAAAATAGAAAAATAAAAATCTATTAGGTTTTACTTGTAAGATAACAATACAAAAGTATGTTTGAAAAAGGCTTTCATGTAACAAAATGGATGATTTTTATTAAAAAAAACACTGCTCACTCCAACTCTAAAAAAAGCTTTAAGCTTTTGGATGGAACCCAGGCAAACTCTGTTAGGGGAAAAGAAGGAACAAAGAGTCCAAGCCAAAAGAATAAAACCCAAGAGTTGTTTTAATTGATTATTTTCATTAGCTTAGAGTTTAGTGGATCCCCAAAACCTCTTAAATTAGATATAAAACCCTCACAGAGGGTTCTTAGTGCATTTGAAGGGCCCCTTGTCTTTTTGGATTTCTTTCTTAGAAAAGAAGAGGGATATTAAGCCCACTTTACACTAGGAGTTAAGGCTGAAAAAAATAACAAAAAATAGCCCACTTTATGGTCCTGACTTGGCCCCAACACAAAAAAAAAATACATAAAAATAATACATATAAACTTGGGAGGCCAATTTGCAACCCTTGAGGCCAATGTTATTGTGATAAAATATTGTTGTTTTGATGAAATGCACGTTGTAGGATCACAATTACCCCTAAATCGAACCTTATATGTCTTTTTTTTTTCATTTTTCTCTCCTTTTGTTGAGTTTCTCTGTTTGTTTGTGAATGATGGAGAGGGTTTCTATTTTTTTGTCCTTGGGATATGGCCATACAAACACAAGAGTTACAAGAATCTTGTGTCTATGTTCATTCACGTTGGTCTGACTTTTAGGGTTTAGCTTGAAAAAGGAAAAAAATAATGATACAAAGAATGAAAACATATGAAACGTTGAAACCTTCGTCCCTACTTTTTGGTGCTTAAATAAGCTCGTGATTAAAACATATAAGGACTTAGTGAAGAAATGTGTTGGATGTTGATTTTTTGGGGTTGGGGTTTGAAGAAAAGTTGTGCCCCATTTCTAGGCGCATTCATAGACATTTACATCATGTGATTTGGTCAAGGAACAACCAAGATATGCTACCCCAAATGAAGGGGTCCACTTGTTAGAAAAAATCTAGAACAAACATTTGTCATCCTGATAACCAAATATGTTTCCCCTTATGAAAAAGGTGTCAACAATTAAAACATGGACAAATTTTGATCCTTGATTGAATGGGATGGGAATGGAATTTGTTGGATACGTTATGCAAAAAGGTTCATCCTATATATATTGCCTAGATCAATGTTAAAAAAAATGAAAAAATATACAATCATACAAAACCTTATGTTTTCTAACCTTAAATTTTTGCACAATGTTGCACAACATTTTGGGTTTTGGCTATTGAAGTTTGTTGGTTTGGAATTTGGATTTTGGATGGTTGAACATTGAAGTTCATTGGTTACAATTGGATGTTAATGCCACAAACTTGTTGATCATCATCACTTCCATGGGTGTTCATTTGGGATTCGTTTTCAATCCTCAATGGTGTTTATTACAAGTTCATCCTTTTTTATTGAAAAAAATATAATATTGTTTCCGCCTTGTGTTGTGCAAGCAATGGTGATGGTGTGCAGAAGGTATTCATCATGATTTTCATTGTTTAAACACTCAAATGTGGGTTTGACTCCTCTTTCCATCATAATTTTCCTTTTGGTGATTGTCATCAAATGTGGGCCTAACTTTGTTATTGTGATCTTGATTGTGTTCGTCCTCCTTTAAAGTTCCCAATCTCGCATTTGTCGTGATTTTGATCATTGGTTCTGACTGGTTCGTGACCTTGATCACGGTCATCCTCCTTTATGCTTGGTTCTTTGTTCTTAGTTCATTTTGATTCTTGGTTCTAACTGGTTTTGATTGGTTCATGACCTTGATCACGGTTGTCCTTTTCTATTTCCTAGTTCGCAATCTTGATCGTGTTTGTCCTCCTTTGGTTCCTAGTTCTTGGTTCATAATTTTCCTAAGTTGTGATTTTGATTGTGTTCCTCCTCTAGTTTTTAGCTCTTGGTTCCTCTTGGTTCATGATATTGATCATGTTCATCCTCTTCATGGTTTTGGCTTTTTAGTTCCTCCTAGTTCATGATCTTGATTGTATTCGTCCTCCTTTGATTCTTGGCTCCTCGTTCTTCTTAGTTCCCCCTTGAATTGTGATTTTCTTCATGTTTGACCCCTCTAGTCTCAATCCTTGCCCTCTCTTCCACCCCCTCCCCCCCCCCCCACCATTGTAGTTGCCTTTGTTTCTTTCTATGTTGTCGTTGAAATCCCAAGGTTCACACCCTTGTACAATAGGGGATGCACTCTTAAACCTATTACAAAATTTCAATGAAATTTATCCCCTGCATTTTTTTATTGTAGTTGTAGACCAACCTAACATGAAATTTGTTCATGCACACTTTTTTGCCAACTTTTGAGTTGCCCTTTCATCTGCATTCAAGGAATCAACAACTCATTTATCCTTCTTGTCTTCCTTTTCCTTCTGTTTTTGTTGTTTGATTTTTTTGGTTACTTTTTTGTTTAGTGCTTTTTGACGTAGAACATTTTAATATTTAGTAGATGTCACAACATGTGGTTAGTTGTATCACACCAAAGTTTTGAAAACATTGATTTCATTTGTGCATGTTGTTATTCAAGAAAGCATGATTCACATTCAAGTGCATTTGTGTTTCACCTTTTCATTCAACTACACTTTTAAGTTTAGTGACCAATTAAGTAATACATTATTTATGTTTTGAAAGATGAATATTAAAATATAAGATTTTTTTGACCTACAAATTATGGTTGCAAATTGTTTTAGATGTTCTAAATTTTATCATTTTGTTTCATATAAAAGAACAACATGTTTTGATATATTTTAAATCATTAAACCATATTCTACATTCATATATTCTTTGATTGATTTTATGTTCATTAATTTTCATAATATTCATAATTCCAACAATCTGTAACATTGAATTTAAAGTGATGGTAGCTTTTGATTTGTAAATTACAAATAAATCAATATGGAACTTCATTATAATTTTAGTTTTAAAATTAAATTATGGAAATTTCTTTAATAATTAATTTTCTGTTATTTAAAAATTTAATAATGATTGAATCAAATTAAGGATAGTATAATAAATTTAAATTAATAATTTTTGGCATTGCAAAACAATGCAAAGCCCAAATAATTGATGATATTCTTACATGTGTAGTCAAATATCACTATCATAACAAATATTGAAAAAGGCAACATTGCTAAAAAAAAATAAAAAATTCTACTTATACCTTTAATATTGTGACTACAATGATAGACATGATTCAACTAATTATTCAAAATGCACTAGGTACTTATTGGTTTAGTGACAAGAGACAATTTTTTTTCGTATAACTAGGTCCAATCATTATTCCATTTGTACAGGCCTCTACTGTTTGCATGGATTAGGTAGTGAATAAATAGAGCATGTGGGTTATTGGTGCAATACATTTATGTGATTAGAAATGCAACCTGTCGCTAGACCCAAATTTGTCATTGAGAATTGGTAATATTTGTGTTTGATGTTTGAAGCCAAATAATAATAATATTAAAATAAAAATAAAAAAGAGACAAAAGTTCACCCAAAAAAATTTGCACGAGTGGTGAATTTTGCTGGAAAGAGCTTATTTTTCCAAGACATTCTTTAAAAATCACACAATAGCATAAACTCAACACAAATAAAGAGTTTCCAAATCACAGGACATAATAGAGATATGCATAAAGTCACCTTGTCTTTGAGCCTCATTAGCCCCTCTTTTAGTGGTATCCGTAAAGTAAGGAAATTTTATTAAATCTCAGTATAAAGTGCTGGAACTCAGTACGAAATGCTGAATCTCAGCATTTAATGCACAAGATTCGAGAGGAATTATAGTAGCTGAACAGGTAGGAGCAGTGAAAACCTATGTAGACAAGAATGTAAAACTTGAATATACTATTGCTAGCTCAAACTTCTATAATGATAATCTTATTAACATAGCAAAATTAAGGCTTTGCACAAACTGTATAATTGCATTGATGTATATAACTCCAAATTGTTATTTGTTCTCATCACAGACTAGAATCTCAACCATATTGATTTCAGGCCTAGACTAGCCATCACTTTCAGAGCTAGTTAAACTCGCATGCGCCTCTGAACTATCTCAGTTGCTGTCTTGCCAACCACTAAGAGCATCAGCAACTTCAGAGCCATCACTTTCAGTGCAAGTTAAACTAGCATGCTCCTCTGAAGTATCTCTGGTCACCATGTTCCCAACCTTTAGAGCATCAGCAACTTCAGAGCCATCACTTTCAGAGCAAGTTAAACTAGCATGCTACTCTGAAGTATCTCCGGTCACCATGTTCCCAACCTTTAGAGCATCAGCAACCAAATCTGTAGATGTGAATATGAACACCAAATGATTAGACCTTGTTCGAAGATGCAACAATGATATTGCCCCTGTACCCTGCTTAAATATATATTCAATCTTGCAAGTTGTCAAACATTTTGTCATCTCTTGTATCAGTCAGCTTTCACCTCAATGGCATGCTGATATCTACAAATAGTTGAATCATCAATTCAAGTTCTCATTTTCTTCTGACCTATTGTCCAAATTCTGAATAAATTTATATGCTCTTTACATCTTTGCCATAAAGCACTCAAAGATATTTCCTTCTGTATTTGGAGGCTGGCTAATATTCGTGAATATCCCTCCTACAAAAGAGGAGGGATATTGCATCTACTTCTTAAGAGTGAGGGATCTTACACAAAATAGGTCTTATGCCTATAAAGCCCTCCCACTCTCAAGGAGTAGGCATAAGAACCCTCCCTCCCTTCACCTCTTGATGTACATGTGTTTAGGTTCATTACTGTGGTCATCTGATGCTTACAATGGTGAAAGCCCACATGTTGGGGGCATTCCCAGAGTCAAGGCACAGAACTGGCTATCGCCTTGTCGTAGGCCCCTTATTTGGGGATTGCCCCAACCCTGGGGCTTTACCCTACACTCATCATGAATAGCAGTGACAAGATGCCACAACTCCCCCACTGACTTCATCACCTCCCCCCAATGGTGGGTGTTTATAAGGATATACTAATCTGCCATAATTTTCAGGGAATCCTCAACAATTACTTAACAGCAGACCAGGTTTCTAATGTAAGACCCAGATACATTTTTATGCAAAATGTAAGCTAACATGCAGAGATCTGAGCTAGATACAGTCTCTTATTCTGTCAATTTACTCTGTACTCCATGTAGGGGAATTATGGTATGGGTAACAAAGGTCACCAGAAACACTGGATTCATTTGAATGTAGATGGTGAGGTGGTGAAATTATCATACCTGTAAGAAGTAAGCCTTTGATATACCTCAGCTCTGTGCAAATGTCTTGGAAGTTGGGTCGGTCGAGAGGGTTCCCATCCCAACAGCATTTGATAAGAATGGACAAGCGATCTGGACAATTTGGTGGCAGCTCTGGCCTCATCCCCTTTTTCACCCTATCTCTGAATGCCTTCACAGAAGGAATCAAGACTTCTGTAAAGGGAAAGGGAGTGCACTTCCCAATGAGCACCACAAGGCAAAGAAGTCCAAAACTGTAGACATCTGTTTTCTTGGTGTGGAATATCTCAGGCTCTTCCTCACCAAGCCCCAGTGCATCCAGCTCAGGTGCCATAAACATGACTGCGCCAGCGTCCAATACAACACTTCCCATTTTTGGTTTTGTGGTACCAAAGTCACAGATTTTGGCAATCCAGAAGGGCTCTGGAGCTAGAATTGAACATTCACAGCCAGGCTTATCACACTTCACAAGAATGTTATCTGGCTTCAGATCACGATGCACTAGGTCCATGCTGTGAAGGTATTTCATTCCTTCTGCTATCTGCAGCATGAGATCCATGCTTCGGATAAGGGGAAGTGGGCCATCCTCCAAGATTTCGGAGAGTGACTTATCCATACGTTCCATTACGTACAAGCACTTCATTTCCTCTTCAGCGCAGCAAACAAGACACATAATGTGAGGGTGGTGCAGACCTGCAAGAGCTGCAATTTCTCGCTTGCAATCCTCCATACACCCATATTGAGACATCTTCATGGCATATGTCTCTCCAAGCCACTTTGTTTCATGTACTCTCCCATAGGAACCTTCACCTAACAGAACACCTTTGGGTAGATCCTGCATAGGTACCAACACAACAAGAGGCCATTGACTCAACTTGTTGTTGCCGAATTCATGCAGCCATTCATGGTATTCCATCTTTTTCGTTGCTGGCAAAGCTTGGAACTCATTCTGGAACTTCAGCTTGTTCAGCAATTGTGTTGCAAGACATTGCATACTTATATCTTTTCCAGTACAACGTTTCCCATCACAAGCATGGTTCCCCTTCAAGTCATTCAGGAGACCCTCGAGTTCCTTCTGATCCTGCCTGGCAGCTGTCAATAGCATGTTGTCATCTGCTTCACTCAGTTTCCCGTCACAGTTGAGCAAGCTTGCATCAGAGTGGCTGTCTAGTCCTCCCACCCACTTGAACAGGATGTTATTTAGGACCAATCCATGCCATTGTAGGTCATATAGAATTTCACCAAAAGTTCCCTTCATGTCTCTGCCTTGTCTGAGAGCTGATTCCATCCATCGGTCATTGCAGAAGCAGTCCTTGACTACTATCTTGTGAGCTGTCTTTAGCACATGGACAAGTTCCTGGGTTGCTGGACCCAAATTTGGAGATCCTGAACTGGAAATTTCTTTATCAGATAGCTTATACTGGACTGCTTCCAGGGTTTTCTGAGTCTCCAATAGCTTGTCACAGAGAAGCATGCACTGCTGCCTGTTGATGAAGACACGAGTCTCACTTTCCATAAAAATAGTGAGGCACATTTCGATTGTTTTCTTGCAGAGATGGAGTGCAAAAGAGATCCCAGTCGTTGCCAGTTTGTTCCAGTCTGTTGTCGCCATAGAACTGCTGCCAGCTTCTGATCCCAAAGGTGACATCACATCATTACAGTGCAACAACCCAGTCGTTGCCAGTTTGTCCCAGTCTGTTGCCACCCTATAACTGCTGCCAGCTTCTGATCCCAAAGGTGACATCACATCATTAGAGTGCAACAACCCACTTCCTACCTCACCACCATTGGAGTCATACTCCCCACTTTCTGTGGAGGAACTACTGTGCAGGTAGCTGTCACCATTTGTACAGACAATGTGCACTGGTGAAATTTTATCTGTAAGCAGTAATCCTTTGATATACCTCAGCTCTGTGCAAATTTTGTGGAAATCAGGTCGCTTGACAGGATTCCCATCCCAACATTGTTGAATAAGAACTGACAAGTGATGTGGGCAGCCAGGTGGCAGCTCAGGTCTCTTTCCCGCTCGCACCCTGGCTTTGAATGCTGCAAAAGAAGGGTTGCACAATTCTTGAGGTGGAAAGGGGAGAGGCTTCCAAATCAGTATCGAGAAGCAAATCAGTCCAAAACTGTATGTATCTGCTTTCTTGGGGTGTGACATCCCAGGCAGCTCCTCATATGCTTCAGGTGCCCTAAACATGGGTGTGCCATAAAGATGGTCATTAGAGGTCTTCTGTGTGGTACTCTCCATTACTTTCATGGTGCCAAAGTCTGACACCTTGGCGATCCAGAGTGGCTCTACCACCTGAGCTAACTTTGAGCCTCCAGAGCCAGGATCATCAC